>TARA_R110000850_G_scaffold269422_2_pt1 | contig 75592 bp, 68 predicted proteins | sample TARA_R110000850 | Tara Oceans TARA_R110000850 (sample SAMEA4397586) | marine metagenome | biome: Polar Biome; feature: [SRF] surface water layer (ENVO:00010504); material: water (ENVO:00002006), including particulate matter (ENVO:01000060) such as... | depth 5 m
TAAACATCATCATAATCTACAAAAACATCTGCAGAAGTTGGATGAGCTTGACAAGTAAGAATTAAACCATCTGCAATTTCTTTGTCTGTTAAAATGGTATTTTTCTTCATTTCTGCAGAACCTTTTGTGATTTTTGCGATACAACTACTGCAAATTCCACCTTGGCAAGAATAAGGAGCATCTAAACCTTGTTTCAAAGCAGCTTCAAGTAATGTTTGCTTTTGACTCATTTCAAAAGTCACTTCGTCACCATCAACTAAAACAGTGATTTTTGTATGACCATCAAGTGAAATTGCAGCATCATTTTCTGAAGTTGGTGTTGAAAACAGTTCGAATTTAATATCTTTTTCTAAAACATTATTTTCTTTTAAAGTGTCAGAAACTAAATTAATCATGTCTTCTGGACCACATAAATAAAATTTTGAAAACTGTTTTTGGGAATGTTTGTTCTTTAGAACAAAATTTACGTTTGCTTTGTCAATTCTACCAAAAAGTTCGCCATCAACATTTATTTTACTATATACATAATGTACAAACAAACGACCAACATATTTTAAATGTAAATCATGTAATTGTTGGTGAAATATAGTTTCTTCTTCGTTTTTATTTCCATAAACCAATACAAAAGTACTGTTTGGTTCTTCTTCTAAAACCGTTTGAAGTATTGACATAACTGGAGTAATTCCACTTCCAGCTACAAAAGCAGCATAGTTTTTTTGTTTATCAAATTTTGGTTCAAATGTGAATTTTCCTTCAGGAGTTCCAACTTCTAACAAACCACCAACAGCTAAACTTTCATTAGCAAATTTTGAAAAGAAGCCATTTTTTATGGCTTTTACAGCGATTCTTAATTCACCACTTTTTGGGCTGCTACAAATAGAATAAGCTCTACGAATTTCTTGTCCATCAAGTGTTAATTTTAAAGTAACATATTGACCAGCAATAAATTCATAGTTTTCTTTTAATTCTGATGGAATATTAAATAAAATAGAAACAGCGTTTTGAGTTTCTCTTTTAATTTCTTTTATAGCTAGTTTATAGAATGCTGACATAGTTGATTTTCTTTTTACAAAAATACTACTTCTTAAGAATATAGAGAAAAGATAAAAGAAAAAAGAATTTGAAATTTTTAATACATAAGATTCTAATGTATAAGAATATTATGTATGTTTGTACTATAAAATTTCAATACCATGAAAAACTCACAACTATATAAAGGAAGTTTGAACACCATAATTATGAAGCTGTTAGAAGAAAACGGACGAATGTATGGTTATGAAATAACTCAGAAAGTAAAGGAAATCACCAAAGGAGAATTAAACATCACCGAAGGAGCATTATATCCTGCGTTGCATAAATTAGAAGCTGAAGATTTATTAGATGTAGAAGTTGAAAAAGTAGATAACAGATTAAGAAAATACTACAAATTAACAGAAAAAGGCACAAAAGAAACGGTTAATCGTTTATCTGAATTAGAAGAATTCATTAAAAACATGCAAACTATTGTTAATCCTAAATTGAGTTATTAAGATGAAACCAACACAAGAAAACATAAACTTTATAGATAATTACCTCAAAAAAAATGATGTTATTTATTTTGATATCCGAATGGAAATGCTTGATCATATTCTAAACGGAATTGAAAGAGAAATGACAGAAAAAAGCATTGGATTTTATGAAGCATTTAAAATTTATATGCCTGTAAATAAAAATGAAATTTTTAAGATGAATAAAAAATCATCTTTTGAAGTTTTAAAACTTTTCTTAAAATCTTTGACAAATAGCTACAATGCGTTTGTTGTGTTTTTTACAGTTATAATTTGCTTTATTTTTCAAGAAAATTTAATTGTTTTAAATTCTGTGTTTTGGATTTTAATGCTTTTATATTTTGTGATTAGCACAAGTATCTATTTTTTTAATGCAAGAAAAAGATATTATGTTTTAGAGAAATTTGGACTAATATTAAATGCTATTTATTTTATAAATATATTTATTAATGGTTTTGCGGAAGGTTTTTTTGGAAGCTTTAAAGGAAATATTTATACTGTTAGCGTTATTTTATTTTTAAGCTTTTCATTTTTCATTTTCTATTTTAAAACTGTTGTTAAGTTTAATAAGTATCAAAAAAGCATTTAAGCAAAATGAAATTAGCCCAACCTCAAATAGAAAATCTATACCAATTCACACAAAAACATTATGTAGAATGGTATGATTTACAAACCGAATTAGTTGATCATTTAGCCAATGCAATTGAGGAACAATGGCAACAAAACCCAAAACTTTCTTTTGAAGATGCTTTACAAATAGAATTTAAAAAGTTTGGTGTTTTTGGTTTTATGGATGTTGTAGAAAAACGTCAAGCTTCTTTAAATAAAAAGTATAATAAAATTGTGTGGAATCATTTTAAAGAATTTTTTACGATTCCGAAAATATTTGCTTCACTTACATTTATTGGATTGTTATTTTATGTATTAAACTTAAACTTTTATCAAAGTGAAATTTTATTAATTTCATTCAGTTTTTGTGTTTTTTCATTTTTAGGGATAATTGTTTTCAGGAAAATCAAGAATAAAAAACACAACATAATCACTGGTAAAAAATGGTTGTTCAAAGAAATTATTTTTAATTATAGCTCATTTGCGGGGATGTTTTATTTACCCATTCAATTTTTATTGAATACGGATAAGATTATTCAAACAGAATTAGGAATATTATTTATAAGTATATTAATTATAAGTATGTTATTAGTCGAATATATTATTTTGTTTCAAATTCCCTCAAAAGCAGAACAATACCTTAAAGAAACTTATCCAGAATATGAATTCGCAAACACTTTGTAACAAATAGTTAAATTGAACTACCAATTATCAACCACAAACTAATTAAACAAAACCATGATAAAACAATTTATTCAATTAGAATGGAAATCTTTTATTAGATCAGCTTCATTTTCTACCAACTTGGCTTTAAAGATTCTAATGGCTTTTGGAGCTTTATATTTTATGGTTATGTTTATTGGCTTAGGAATAGGCTCTTATTTTTTGCTTGAAAAAGCTGGTTTAGATCCTTTTCCAACAGTAAATAAATTCATTATTTATTATTTGGTGTTCGATTTACTTTTTCGGTTTTTTCTACAGAAAATGCCAACATTAACGATTAGACCTTTTTTAAACCAAAATATTAAGAAAAATAATATTGTTCATTATACTTTGGGCAAGACAGTATTATCTTTTTTTAATTTTCTGCACTGGTTCTTTTTTATTCCATTCACATTAGTTTTAATCAAAGAAGGATTTAATCCCATAAATGCGATTTTTTGGGGTTTAAGCATGTTGTTTTTTATCTACGCAAATAATTTTATTGCCATTCTAATCGATAAAAAAGACATTGTGTTTTATACTGTAATTGGAATTTTTGCAGCTTTTGGATTGTTACAATATTATAATGTTTTCGACATAACCAATTACACCAATTCATTTTTTGAAGGATTTTATAACTTGAGTTACTTTGTGTTAATTCCACTTCTAGTAGTGGTTGGGTTGTATTATTTCACCTTCAAATTTTTTAAATCTAATTTATATTTAGATGCAGGGTTAGCCTTAAAAGAATCTAACGCAACAACTGAAAATTATTCTTGGTTAGATAAATTAGGAAGCGTTTCAATATTTATAAAAAATGATATCCGATTAATTAAAAGAAACAAAAGAGCCAAAACTTCGGTTTTAATGAGTTTTATTTTTCTTTTTTACGGATTTTTATTTTTTACTGGTGCTGTTGAAACGTATGACAATCCTTTCATGAAAGTGTTTGCAGGAATTTTTGTTTCAGGAGGATTTTTATTCACCTTTGGACAATTTGTACCAAGTTGGGATAGTTCTTATTATCCATTAATGATGACTCAAAACATTACATATAAAGATTATTTGTCTTCAAAATGGTGGTTGATTATTATTGCAACTATTGTTTCAACTTTATTAGCTTCATTTTATCTATATTTTGGTTGGGAAGCTTATTTAGCAATCGTTGCTTGTGCCATTTTCAACATGGGAATTAATTCACATTTAATATTATTAGGTGGTGCATTTATAAAAACGCCTATTGATTTATCATCTGCTAAAGGTGCGTTTGGAGACAAAAAAGCATTTAATGTTAAAACAATGCTTATTTCTTTACCAAAATTATTATTGCCAATTGCATTATATAGTTTAGGGCATTTTTTATTAAGTCCAATTTATGGATATGTTTTTATTGTTTTAGCCGGAATAATTGGTTTTGCCTTTAAAAACAAAGTATTTAAAATGATTGAAGGCATTTACAAAAAAGAAAAATATGCAACCTTAGAGGCATACAAACAAAAAAGCTAATAATTTTTAACTAATCACTATTTACTAACGACTAATTACTAATTCATGATACACGTTTCAGATCTTAAAAAAACATATAACGGCACAACGGTTTTACAAATTGATCAATTAGATATTCCACAAGGACAAAGCTTTGGATTAGTGGGAAACAATGGTGCTGGAAAAACAACTTTTTTCAGTTTACTATTAGATCTAATTAGACCAACAACAGGAAGAATAACCTCAAACAATATTCAAATAAACACTAGTGAAGAATGGAAAAAATTTACATCTTCATTTATTGACGAAAGCTTTCTAATTGGCTACCTTACACCAGAAGAATATTTCTATTTCATTGGAGAACTTCGTGGTTGGAATAAAGCAGATGTTGATGCATTTCTAAAAGATTATGTAGACTTTTTTAATGGTGAAATCTTAAACAACAAAAAATATCTTAGAGATTTATCTAAAGGAAACGCAAAAAAAGCCGGAATTGTAGGGGCTTTAATTGGAAATCCTGAAGTTGTAATTTTAGACGAACCTTTTGCAAATCTTGATCCAACAACACAAATTAGATTAAAGAAAATTATCAAAGCTTTAGCTGAAGACAAAAAAACTACTGTTTTAGTTTCAAGTCACGATTTACAACATACAGTGGAAGTTTCAGACAGAATTGTAGTTTTAGAAAAAGGAAATGTGGTTAAGGATTTAGTACCAACTACAGAAACTTTAAAAGAATTAGAAACCTTCTTTTCGGCTTAAGTCAAAAGTTAAATTTTCATCGGGTTTAACCCAAATAGACAGAAATATTTTCATACTTCTAAAAAAAACGTATTTTTACGAGTTCATATACTAAAAACTGAAATTTTCAGTTATGAATTATAAACTATTTTACTTTGAAAATTAATACATATAAATATTTTGGTATAGTTGCAATTATACTTCTAATCATCTCTTGTTCAACCAAGAAAGACAGATTTGTAAATAGAACTTTTAATGCCAAAACTGCCAAATATAACATTCTATATAATGGTGATGTTGCTTTGGAAACTGGTTTAAAAGACTTAGGCACAACCTATCAAGATGATTTTTGGGATGTTTTACCTGTTGAATATATGCAGGAAGATGAGGAAGAAATGCTTCCTGGTGAAGAAAAAAACCCAAATTTTGAACGTGCAGAAGATAAAGCCATCAAAGCTATTCAAAAACACTCCATGAATATTGGTGGTTCTGAAAAGAATTCTCAAATGGATGAAGCATACATCTTACTTGGAAAAGCACGTTATTTTGACAATAGATTTATTCCGGCCTTAGAAGCGTTTAACTATGTTTTATACAAATATCCAAACAGTGATAAAATTTATGAAGCAAAAGTTTGGAGAGAAAAAATCAATATTAGATTAGACAATGATCAAGTTGCTGCCGATAATTTAAAAAGACTTCTAAAAGACAAAAAAATTGAAGGGCAAGATTTAGCAAATGCTTCAGCAATGTTAGCACAAGCTTATATGAATTTAGGTGTAAAAGATACTGCTCTTGCGGTTCTTAAAATCGCTAAACAAAAAACAAAAATTAACGATCAAAAAGCAAGATATACTTTTATTATAGGTCAACTTTATGAAGGTTTAAAGCATTCAGATAGTGCTGCAATGGCTTATAATGAAGTTATTGCAATGAAGCGAAAGTCTCCAAGAAAATACACTATTCAGTCACATGCTAAACTAGCACAACAATTTGATTACGAAAAAGGAGATACTTTAGTTTTTCTAGAAAAATTCAACAAACTTCTTGAAGATAGAGAAAACAGACCTTTTTTGGACGTCATTAATCACCAAGTTGCTTTGTTTTATGACAAACAAAGTAATGACAAACAAGCCGTAACTTACTATAACAACTCACTAAAAAAACAAACAGCTGATAAATATTTAACAGCTTCAAATTATAGAAACATTGCTGAAATTAATTTTTATAATGCAGAATATCTTAAAGCAGGTAAATATTATGACAGTACGTTAACAAAGTTAAACGACAGAACTAGAGAATATAGAGCTATTGCTAAAAAGAGACAAAATTTAGATGATGTAATTAAATATGAAGCTATTTCAAAATCTAATGATAGTATTTTATATGTAGTTGGACTTTCTGATGAGGCTAAAAACGAATATTATTCAAAACACATAGAAAAACTTAAAGCACAAGATTTAATTAAACAAAAAGAATTAGACAGATTAGCTATAATAGAAGAAAACAAATCAAATGGTGCTGCAGTAATAGGAAATAATAATCAATCTCTTGCAGGTGAAGATGTAAATCAGGCAAGTAAATCTAAATTTGCGCCACCATCAATTGGCGGAAACGACGCACAAACAAGTAGTTTTTATTTTTATAACCCAACGAATTTAGCTTTTGGAAAATCTGAATTCAGAAAAAAATGGGGCAAAAGAGAATTAAAAGACAATTGGCGTTTTAGTAAACTTTCTAGTAACAAATCCAACGCTAAAGAGAACAACAAAGATGCAGTTGAGGAAAAAGAAGAAAAAGTTATAGATAACCCAGCCTACAAAGTGGAGTATTATACAAGTCAATTGCCTTCAGATTTAAAAGTATTAGACAGTTTAAAAAAAGACAGAGATTTTGCCGATTACCAATTAGGAAATATTTACAAAGAAAAATTTAAAGAGTATAAATTAGCAGCTTCTAAATTTGTAAAATTATTAGACAATAAACCAGAAGATCGATTTATTTTGCCTTCAAAATATAATTTGTTTAAAATATATGAAATCATTGGAAGTCCAAAAGCAAATGAAGTTAAACAACAAATTATTTCAGAATATCCAGAAAGTAGATATGCTCAAATACTTCTAAATCCAAATCAAGAAAATGAAGATAATCAGTCACCAGAAGCTGTTTATGCTAAATTATATAAAGATTTTGAAAAAGGAGAAATAAGAGAGTCTTATGTAAAAGTCAACGAATATATTGATTTATATACTGGAGACGAAATTGCGCCCAAATTCGAATTATTAAAAGCCCAAATTTCAGCACGATTAAAAGGATTAGAAGACTATAAAAAGACATTGAATTTTGTAGCTTTAAATTACCCAAATGCAAAAGAAGGAAAACAAGCAGAAAGTATTTTGTCTAAAAACATTCCTAATCTTGAAAAACTAGAATTTAAAGAGGACACAAATGGATCATGGAAGATAGTTTTTCCAAAAAATCACATGTCAACTTCAGAAATTGAAGCGTTGTATGTAAAGCTAGATAAGTTTATAAAAGATAGAAGTGATGTTTTAGTAAAAAGATCAAATGATTTATATAATGATTCAGCAAACTTTATTGTAGTACATGGTTTTCAATCAAAAGAATCAGCAAAATCAACGCTTTTTTTACTAAAAGACTACAAAGATTACAAAGTAAATGATGAAGCTTATGTAATTTCATCAGACAATTATATGGTTGTTCAAATTAAGAAAAATTGGGATATTTATTTATCCTTACTAAAATAAAAAACATGTTCGATAAAAAAACAAAACCAGCAGAAGGCCTTTTTGGCAAAATGAATAGAATTGCAGAAGGAACACAATTAAACGGAGACTTAGTTTCTGATTCTGATGTAAGAATTGACGGAACTTTAATAGGAAACATTACTTTAAAAGGTAAATTAGTTATCGGTCCAACGGGTTTTGTGGAAGGAAATGTAAAGTGCCTTAACATAGATGTTGAAGGCAAATTCCTTGGAAAACTTGAAGCTATTGAGCTACTAAACGTGAAATCTAAATCAAATATTAAAGGAGATGTTATAGTTGGAAAACTAGGCGTTGAACCTGGAGCAAGTTTTACAGCAACTTGCAGCATGAAAGGTTCAATTAAAAACATCAATGAAGCAAAAAATGAATCAAAACAAGAAGAAAAAACCGCATAATAAGTGGTTGATTTTTTTAAACATTCCTTTTCAAATGGGAATAATTATTTTTGCAGGAGTTTTTTTTGGAAATTATCTTGATGCAAAATTTAATTTTAGCCCTTTGTTTATAATACTATTCTCATTAATTGCTATTTTTATTTCGTTGTATAGTGTTTTTAGAAATTTAAAAAAAATTCAAGCCATAGATAATGATTAAAAAGTTTTTGATTTCAGTAGCCTATTTATTGATTATTTCACTAATTATAGGTTCAATACATTATTTTTTAATTAGAAATATAGAGGTATTTATTCCTATTCAAAATATTTATTTTTTCAATTTCACATTGTCGTTTGTAGGACTAGGAATACTATATTTCATACATGACAAATTTAGTGATTACGTTGGATATACTTTTTTAGGAATTGGAATAATTAAGATGGCACTATCGGTCTCTTTTTTAATGCCTTTGATAAAATCTGACTTCGATAATAAGATTCCTGACACCTTAAGTTTTTTCTTTTGTTACTTTATATTTTTGATAATTGAAAGTGTTTTTTTGATAAAATTATTAAACAAAAAAGAGTAAAAGACAAAAAATATAAAATTTACAGCAATAACTTTTATTATTTTAATTAATAATGTACTTTTGCAAAAAAATTAAAACACTGTTTTATCTAAATATAGTTATGAAGATTTTTGGAAAAGTATTGAACATAGTTTTATTGACAGCTTTGTTATTGGTTTCAACTAACAGTATAGCTGGACATGGTGAAGAAGAAGGGAAAGAATTTAATGCCACTGAATTAATAAATTCTCATATTGGTGATTCTCATGATTTCCACATTGCTGATTGGAATGGGCATCCAATTTCATTAGCATTGCCTATTATATTATGGTCAAATAATGGTTTGGTTACTTTTAGTTCATCCGAATTTCATCATGATAACGAAGGACATCATGTTGTTGAAAAAAACGGTGAAAAATTCGTAAAATTCCAAGAAGTTATATACTACGCAGACATATTCGAAAATTTAAGCGATGATGACAAAAGTGCTTTTAACTTTAGTGCAAGACCTTTAAATTTTTCAATTACAAAACATGTGTTTTCAATGTTACTTTCAGTAATAGTTTTGTTTTTAATATTTTTTGCAGTAGCTCGTTCATACACTAAAAATAAAATGGCGCCAAAAGGATTGGCTGGTTTCATGGAACCATTAATTGTTTTTGTGAGAGATGATATTGCACGTCCAAATATTGGTGAAAAAAAATACGCTAAATTCATGCCTTATTTATTAACTATATTTTTCTTTATATGGTTAAATAACGTTTTTGGACTTATTCCTTTTTTCCCATTTAGTTCAAACTTAACAGGAAATATATATTTTACATTTGTCTTATCTTTGATAACATTTATAATCACAACAGTAAATGCTAACAAAGATTATTGGGGACATATTTTTAACACACCAGGTGTTCCATTGTGGTTATCACCTATTATGATACCAGTAGAAATTATTGGAATGTTTACAAAACCTTTTGCATTAATGATTCGTTTATTCGCTAACATTACTGCAGGTCATATTATTATTTTAAGTTTAATTTCTTTAATATACATATTTCAAACAGTATGGATTTCGCCAGTTTCTGGTGCCTTTGTATTATTTATGAGTGTTTTAGAAATGTTGGTAGCAGCTTTGCAAGCATACGTGTTTACTTTGTTATCAGCACTGTTTATTGGTCAGGCAGTTGCAGAACATGATCATCACTAAATTGAGTTTTATTAATTATTAACTAAATAAATATTTTATTATGGTATTAGCTGGAATCGGTGCTGGATTAGCTGTTATTGGAGCAGGAATCGGGATTGGAAAAATTGGTGGATCTGCTATGGATGCTATGGCAAGACAACCAGAAGTTGCTGGAAAAATTCAAACAGCAATGATTATTGCTGCTGCTCTTATCGAAGGTGTTGCACTTTTCGCTGTAGTAGTTGCTTTAATCGCTAAGTAATTAATTATCTTCTCACAACGGTTGGTTGTGAGAAGATTTTTTTAAAAAAGAAACAAAAAGTAAAATATATATATTATGAATTTAACTTCACCAGAAAGTTTAATATTTTGGACAAGTCTAATTTTTATTGTTTTCTTCTTATTAATGAGAAAACTTGCTTGGAAACCAATTCTTGGAGCTGTAAAAAGTAGAGAAGATTCAATTAATAATGCTTTATTAGCAGCAGAAAATGCTAAGAAAGACATGCAAAACCTTAAAGCTGATAACGAAAAATTATTAGCTGAAGCTAGAGCAGAAAGAGACATTATGATCAAAGAAGCTCGTGAAATCAAAGAAAAAATGATTAGCGATGCAAAATCAGAAGCTCAAGTTCAAGCAGAAAAAATGATTGAACAAGCAAAAGCATCTATTGCAAGTGAAAAAAATGCAGCTATTGCAGATTTGAAAAACCAAGTTGGTACACTTTCATTGGAAATTGCAGAAAAAGTATTAAAAGGAGAATTAGCTAACAAAGAAGCTCAAACTAAATTAGTTGAGACTATGTTAGGTGATGCTAAATTAAACTAATTATGGCAAGTACAAGAGCAGCTATTCGATACGCAAAAGCGATACTTGATATGTCTCAAGCAAATAACAATACAGTTAACGTTACTAACGATATGACTTCGATAGTTAACGCTGTAAAGGATAGTAAAGAATTGAAAGATTTTTTACAAAGTCCTATTATTAAAGGAGAAATTAAATACGCTTCTTTAGAACAAATTTTTGCTTCAGCTCAAAAAGAAACTAAAGGTTTGTTTCAATTACTTTTAACAAATAAAAGATTTGAATTATTGCCAACAATAGCTTCAGATTTTAATGTGTTAGTAAATGAATTAAACGGTGTTGAAATTGCAAAGGTTACAACAGCTTTTCCAATTACAGCTGACTTAGAAGCTAAAGTATTAGCAAAAATTAAAGAGTTTTCGAACAAAACGATTACTTTAGAAAACATTGTAGATGAATCTATCATTGGTGGATTTATTTTAACAATGGGTGATCAACAATACAATGCATCTGTAGCAAGCAGATTGCAAAATTTAAAAAGAGAATTTAGTTATTAATATTTATTACACCTCAAGAGTGTACAAATTATAAATAAAATGGCAGAAATAAATCCAGCTGAAATTTCAGCAATATTAAAGCAACAATTATCAGGTTTTGAATCTGGTGCAACGTTAGAAGAAGTAGGAACTGTTCTACAAGTAGGAGATGGAATCGCACGTGTTTACGGATTATCAAACGCACAATATGGTGAGTTGGTTCAATTCGATAACGGTTTAGAAGCGATCGTTCTTAACTTGGAGGAAGATAATGTTGGTGTGGTACTTTTAGGACCATCAACAGGAATTCGTGAAGGTTCAAATGTAAAAAGAACACAACGTATTGCATCTCTAAAAGTTGGTGAAGAAGTTGTTGGTCGTGTTTTAGACACATTGGGTAACCCAATTGATGGTAAAGGACCAATCGGAGGTACTTTATATGAATTGCCAATTGAAAGAAAAGCACCAGGAGTTATTTTTCGTCAACCAGTAACTGAACCATTACAAACAGGTATTAAAGCAATTGATGCTATGATTCCAGTGGGTAGAGGACAACGTGAATTGGTAATTGGTGACCGTCAAACTGGTAAAACTACAGTTTGTATTGACACTATCTTAAATCAAAAAGAATTTTACGATGCTGGGCAACCAGTATATTGTATATATGTAGCAATTGGGCAAAAAGCTTCAACGGTTGCACTTATCGCAAAAACATTAGAAGAAAAAGGAGCAATGGCTTATACAACTATTGTTGCAGCAAACGCTTCTGATCCTGCAGCAATGCAAGTTTATGCACCTATGGCTGGAGCAGCAATTGGAGAATATTTCCGAGATACAGGTCGTCCTGCATTAATCATTTATGATGATTTATCTAAACAAGCTGTAGCTTACCGTGAGGTTTCTCTTTTATTAAGAAGACCACCAGGACGTGAGGCTTATCCTGGAGACGTTTTTTACTTACACTCTCGTTTATTGGAAAGAGCTTGTAAAGTAATCGCAAATGATGAGATTGCTAAAGACATGAATGATTTACCAGACGTATTGAAACCAATCGTTAAAGGTGGAGGTTCATTAACAGCTTTACCAATTATCGAAACTCAAGCGGGTGACGTTTCTGCATATATACCAACAAACGTAATTTCGATTACTGACGGACAAATTTTCTTAGATGGAGATTTATTTAATTCAGGGGTACGTCCTGCAATTAACGTTGGTATTTCTGTATCTCGTGTTGGAGGTAATGCACAAATTAAATCAATGAAAAAAGTAGCTGGTACATTAAAATTAGACCAAGCTCAATATAGAGAATTAGAAGCTTTTGCTAAATTTGGTTCTGACTTAGATGCAGTAACTAAAAACGTAATTGAAAAAGGTAAACGCAACGTTGAGATCTTAAAACAAGCAGTAAATGACCCATATACTGTTGAAGATCAAGTTGCAATTATCTATGCTGGTTCTAAAAACTTATTAAAAGATGTTCCTGTTGAAAAAGTAAAAGAATTCGAAAGAGATTTTATCGAATATCTTAATGCAAAACACAGACCAACATTAGATGCTTTAAAAGCGGGTAAATTCACAGATGAAATTACAGACGTTTTAGGAGCAGCAGCTAAAGAGATTTCAGCAAAATATTAATATTAGGTAATTGGTTTTAGGTGATAGGTAATAGTATTTACCAATCACCTATAACCTATAACCCAACACCTATAGAAAATGGCAAACTTAAAGGAAATTAGAAATAGAATTACTTCCGTTTCATCTACGATGCAAATAACATCTGCGATGAAAATGGTTTCTGCAGCAAAGCTAAAAAAAGCACAAGATGCTATTACAGCTATGCGACCTTATGCCGAAAAATTAACGGAATTATTACAAAATTTAAGCGCAACTCTTGAAGGAGATAGTGTTGGAAGTTTTGCAGATCAAAGAGAAATTAATAAAGTATTAGTTGTTGCCATTACTTCAAATAGAGGTTTATGTGGTGCTTTTAATACAAATGTTATTAAACAAGCTGTTATCGTTGGAAATTCTTATCCTGGTAAACAAGTTGATGTTTTTGCTATTGGTAAAAAAGGAAATGATGTTTTAGGAAAAAATTACAATGTAATTGACAACAAGAGTACTATTTTCGATGATTTAACTTTTGATAATGTAGCAGCAATCGCTCAAGTTTTAATGGATAAATTTGAAGCAGGTGAATATGACAAAATTGAAATTGTTTATAATCAATTTAAAAATGCAGCTACTCAAATTGTACAAAGAGAGCAATTTTTACCTTTAGCACCAATTACTGGTGGTGAAGTTGTTTCTTCTGACTATATCTTTGAACCTTCAAAAGAAGAAATTGTGTTAACATTGATTCCAAAATCATTAAAAACGCAATTGTATAAGGCAATTAGAGATTCATTTGCTTCAGAACATGGTGCTCGTATGACTGCTATGCACAAAGCAACGGATAATGCAACAGAATTAAGAAATCAATTAAAATTAACTTATAACAAAGCGCGTCAAGCAGCAATTACGGGAGAAATCTTAGAAATTGTTGGTGGAGCAGAAGCTTTAAATAATTAAACAAAACGTTAGCGGAGTTAAATTTAATAACGGGAAGCTTTAAATATTATTTTAAAAAAAAGAGTCAAAGTAATTTGACTCTTTTTTTATTTGTAATTTATTCGTTTAAGTGTTCCCAAACAAAGCTATAAAATTCCGCATCTGCTTGAACGCTTTTTTCATAACTAGAGATTTTTCCATAATGTCCTGCATTACTCTTTACTTGAAGATAGATAGGATTCTTTTGAGCAGCTCTATTTTGTAATCGTGCAGCAAATTTGTAAGAATGAACAGGAGGAACTCTGTCGTCATTTTCAGAAGTAATTATTAAAGTGGTTGGGTAATTTACACCTTCTTTAATTTTATGATAAGGAGAATAGTTCAATAAAGCATTAAATTCTTCTTCATTTTCAGGATTTCCATATTCGTCTAAATGAAATTTCCCTATAGTATATTGTTCAAACTTAATCATGTCATAAACACCTACTTTTGGAACGGCTACTTTAAACAAATCTGGTCTTTGAGTCATAGCAACACCAACAACTAAACCACCGTTTGAAGCTCCAGAAATGGCTAATTTGTTTGAAGAAGTATATTTTTCACTAATTAAAAATTCAGCAGCATCAATAAAATCATTAAAAGAATTCATTTTTTTTAATCCTCTTCCGTCTTTGTGCCATTTTCTACCCTTTTCACCACCACCTCTTATTTCTGCAAAGGCATAAACACCACCTTTTTCAAGAAAATGCAACAAGCCAACATCATAACTTGGGCCACTTACAGAACCAAAGCCACCATAAGCTTCTAATAATGTTGGATTATTTCCATTTAGTTGAATTCCTTTTTTATGAATTATAGTCATAGGAACATCTTTACCATCTCTACTTTTGTAAGTTATCGTTTTTGTTTCAAAATGATCAAAAGGAAAAAGAGTAGGTTTTGGCTCAATAAAATCATTATAATAAACATTTGTATCACCGGTTGTAATGTTTAGTTTATAATTTAGATATGAAATCGTGTAAGAGTAAAATGTTACATATAGTTCGTTGGTTTTATTATCCAAAAAGCGAATGTTAAAATTCATTCCCATTGGAGCTTCAAATTTCCTTACAAATGTTCCATCATAATTGTGGACATTAATATAGTTTCTCCCTAAATTTCTGTATTTGCAAATTATATATTCACTTGTAAAATCTGTATCCACCAATAAATGCGAATAAATCTGTGGAATTATTGAGGTTACCTCAGTTGGATTATTGATATTAAAAGACCGTACATCACCCCAATCATATTTAGTATTTGTAAAGTAAACATTATCTTCTTTTGAATATAAATACGAAAAATCATTACCATTAGGAACAACGAATTCTTTTATCTTAAAAGTTTCATCTGACAAATCAATATAATGATAAAGTCTTTTAGTTTCTTCTTTATTAGTTTCAAAAAGGAATAATTTATTTTCTCTGACAAAAAAACGAAAATCACTTTCATCTTTAGAAGTATCAAAAATTAAAGCATCTTTATCTTGAATTTCTCCTAATTTATGATAGTAAAGTTGATAAGTAGAATCTTTAGCAAAAAAATCAGTATTTGAATTTTTCTTGTAAAAAACACCTTTATCATCATTCCAAGCAGCATTTGAAAACTTTATATCTTTTAAAACATCATCTAAATTTTTTTGATTTGAAATATCTACAAAACGAATTTCATTTCTATCACTACCATTTAAACTAATTTTATAGGCAAGGTATTTTGAGTTTTTGGATGGATAAAAACCACTCATTAAAACATTTTCGTCTTTATATACTTCAAAAGGATCAACTAATTGTCTTGGCATATCATTAAGTTTTTCCCTGTAGTGTAAAACATAAGGTTTTTTCTTGTCTAATCGATAATTAGAATAAAAGTATTTACGATTTTTTGACGGAAGACCATTAGAAGATAGATAATCATAATCTTTTATCTTAAATAAAAAATTTGTCGCTTTAGTTACTTCTTTTAAGTGATTTTCAGAATAAATATTTTGTTCATTGACCCAATTCGTAACTTCATTAGATTTAACATTTTCTAACCAAGCATAATCATCATCAAAAGTTATGGTATGTTTTGTAATTTTTGAAGGAATTTTTTTAGCTACAGGACCTTGTGCATTGGCAACTGTAAAAAGAAAAAAAGAAACGATTAACAAGTATTTTTTTTGCATATGATAATTATAAAAAGCTAAAAATATTCCTTTTTTAAGAAGTATACAAGAACTAAAGTTATATAATTACAAATTGATATATTTGTTAAAACCAAAATTATAACAATGCAGAAATATATTTTTACTCTTTTTATCTTAATTGGATTAAATGGAATTGCTCAGAACCTTGAGTTAGAACAGATCATGAAAGGTGATGGATTTATAGGGAATCAACCGGAAAATCATCGTTGGTCAATTGATGGCTCTACAGTTTATTTTGATTGGAATCCAAATAATGAAGTTGGAAACAATACTTATTATTGGAATTCTTCAATGAAAGAACCTCAAATTTTAAAAGATACTGATAAAGAATTTTCACAAATTGATGATTCAAACCAAAAAGAATTTGAAACTATCTACTATACTAAAGCAGGAAATTTATACGCTTTCAATAGAAAAAACAAAAGCATAAAAAAAATAATTGTCGCTTCCGAACGAATTTATAATATTGAAAGAAGTAACAATCCTGAAATCATTTTTTACCAACAAAACAGAAATGTTTACCAGTTAAATGTCAAAGATTTTTCAATAGTACAATTGACAAACTTTAAATCAGGAAGTGAATCTGAAGAAAAAGAAAAATCAAAAAACCACTTAGAAAAACAACAAGCTGAATTATTTCAATTTGTAAGAGATAATGAAGTAAAAGATGCTTGGTATGATGAAAAGTATAAACAAAATAAAGAAACTTTAATCAAAGAAATCTATTATGGAAAATCATCTTTAGAGCAATTAAAACCTTCACCAAACGGAAAATTTATTACGTTTAGATTGTCAGATTATGCCACACAAACGCCAACTAAAGTCGAACATTTTATAACTGATGACGGGTTTACTTCAAACAAATCAGCACGTTCAAAAGTATCTATAGATAATTTAAGCAAACATAAAATGGGAATTTTCAACATTGAAAAAGACACAGTTTATTATGTTTCGTTTTCAAAATTAACTGGAATTATGGATTATCCAGCTTATTATCAGGAGTATGATAATCTAAAAGATAAGGAAAAAATTGAAAAATCAGTTGTGATGGTCAGTCCAATTTACAACAAAACTGGAACTAAAGCTGTTTTCGAATTAAGAAGTCAAGACAATAAAGATCGTTGGATTGTTCAATTAGACTTAGATTCTGGTGAAATTACAGAATTAGACCATCAACATGATGAAGCTTGGATTGGTGGACCAGGAATTCCAAATTATAATTATGGTGGCGGAACTTTAGGTTTTTTAAAAGATAATGAAACAATTTATTTTCAGTCAGAAGCTACTCGTTTTTCACATTTATATACATTGAACTTAAATTCTAAAAAGAAAGTTCAGTTGACTTCTGGAAATTGGGAAGTTAGAGATGTAAAGCTTTCACAAGATTTAAAAACATTTTATATTACTACAAATACAAATCATCCTGGAAACAGAGAATTCTATAAATTAGATAGTGATACTAAAAAAATGACACCTATTTTAACCAATGATGGTGCTTACGAAGTTGAATTATCTCCAAATGAAAAACAACTTTTAGTTCGTTACTCCTTTAAAAATAAACCTTGGGAATTATATGTTGCTGAAAACAAAAGCAATCCGACTTTAAAACAAATTACTCATTCAACTTCAAAAGAATTTGAAGCTTATGCATGGAAAAATCCAAATGTAATTACATTTAAAGCTCAAGATGGAAATGATGTTTATGCAAGATTATACGAACCAAAAGCAGCAACCAAGAACAAATCTGCCATAATTTTTGTGCATGGTGCTGGATATTTACAAAATGCTCATAATTATTGGAGTTCATATCACAGAGAATTCATGTTTCATAATATGTTGACTGATTTAGGTTACACAGTTTTAGACATAGATTACAGAGGAAGTGATGGTTACGGAAGAGATGTCAGAACTGGAATTTATAGACATATGGGTGGTTTAGATTTATCAGATCAATTGGATGGTAAAAAATATTTGGTTGATACTTTAGGAATTGATGCAAACAAAGTTGGAATGTACGGTGGTTCTTATGGAGGGTTTATCACATTAATGGCTTTGTTGACTGAACCAGGAGAATTCAAAGCTGGTGCTGCTTTACGTTCGGTTACTGATTGGGCTCATTATAATCAAGGGTATACAGCAAATATTTTAAACTTTCCAGAAACAGATTCTATTGCTTTCAAAAGAAGTTCACCCATTTATTTCGCAGAAAACCTTCAAGATAAACTATTAATGTTACATGGAATGGTTGATGATAACGTGCAATTTCAAGACGTTGTTCGTTTGTCGCAACGTTTTATTGAATTAGGAAAAAAAGATTGGGATTTAGCCGTTTTTCCGGTGGAAGCACATGGTTTTAAAGAAACCTATTCTTGGATTGATGAATACAGAAGAATTTTAGATTTGTTCAACAAAAATTTATTAGAAAAATAATGGAAATCGTTGAGTTAACAACCAAAGAAGCAATGCTAGAACAATTGCCAATTATCCAACAATTGTATGCTGATTTTACGTTAGAAAAATACGAATCGCTTTTAAATGAAATGCTACCAATAAATTACAAACAAGTTATTGTTATAGAAAACAATGAAACTTTAGGTTTGGCAGGATTTTGGATTGCATCTAAATTGTGGTGTGGAAGATATTTAGAATTAGATAATGTAATAGTTCATCCAAATCACCGTTCTAAAGGAATAGGCAAAATCCTAAACAATTATTTAGTGGATAAAGCAATAGAAAATGATTGTACAATGGCAGTTTTAGATGCTTATACAACCAATTTTGCTGCTCAAAAATTCTATATAAATCATGGTTTTGTACCTAAAGGATTTCACTTTGTAAAATATTTAAAAGAATAGATATGAAATTAATTATTGCACTTGTATTAATTGGATTAGTCTCTTGTTCAAACACAAAAGAATTTGAAATTCAAAAAGTTTCTGAAACAATTGACTCCGTTTATTTTCAAAAATGGGTTGCTGGTATTCAAGGTGGTGGAAGCGGTACCAATTTTCATGTAAATTTAAAAACTCCATTAGAAAAAGATCTAATTTTAGAAAAAGTTCAATTTGAATCTTTTGAAGCTTCATTTGTAAAAATTTCTGAAACAAGTTATATTGCTTATATAAGAACAAATTCTAATCAAAATGATTTAATTTTAGATGAAAATCCAGAAAAAGAATATGGAAACAAAGTATCTGTTGAAAATCTAAAACCCAATGAAGCTAATTTGTTTTTTACTAAAAACGGAAAAGAGTTTGTAAAAAATCTTCAGAACGTTAAAGAAAAACCAATGCTTGCATATCCTTCTGTAAAACCTAAAAATTAGTTACTTTTGCTTCAATATCAAAAACCAATACTTTGAGTGTATATAAAAGTCTTTTTAAACAAACCGCAATTTATGGCTTAGCAACAGTTCTGCCTAGAATGCTAAGTTTTTTATTGGTTAGACTGCATACAGATTTAATGCCTGCTTCAAATTATGGTGAAATAACTACTTTGTTGGCATATATGGTTTTTTTAAACGTGCTGCTTTCTTACGGTATGGAGACTTCTTTTTTTAGATTTTACAATAAAGAAGATGATAAAAAATCAGTAATTGAAACTTCTAGTATTTCTGTTTTTTGGAGTTCTTTAGCTTTTTTAACAGTTGCTTTACTATTTAGAAATAAGTTAGCAAACCTAATAGAAACAGATGTTGAATATGTAATATATGCGATTTGGATTTTAGTTTTTGATGCATTGAGTGTAATTCCTTTTGCAAAATTAAGAGCATTACAAAAACCCAAAGTATTTGCAATAATCAAGTTTATCAATGTTGGATTAAACCTAACGTTGAATGTATTCTTTTTATACTATCTTCCAAAAATAGCAAGTTCAAATCCTGATTCATTTTTAGGTTCTATCTACATCGAAGATTTTCAAATTGGTTATGTTTTCTTTGCAAATTTACTGGCAAGTTTAGTAACTTTAGTTTGTTTTATTCCTGATTATTTTAAGCTTAATTGGAAATTTAATTTAGACCTATGGAAGCAAATGCTAAAGTATGGATATCCTATTTTAATTGCTGGTTTAGCGTTTGGAGTTAATGAGCATTTAGATAAAATTTTACTAGATCTTTTTAATATTTCAAAAGCAGATATTGGTGCTTATGGTGCTTGTTATAAATTAGGATTATTTATGGTTTTATTCAGAACGGCTTATAGCTTAGGAATTGAACCTTTTTTCTTTAATCATGCTAAAGAAAAAAATGCAACTCAAACTTTCGCAGACATAACTAAGTATTTTGTTATTATTGGATCATTAATGACTCTTTGTATAATTGTGTTTATTGATGTTTTAAAAGTAATTTTAATAGATAATGATGAATATTGGCAAGCCATAAAAGTTGTGCCTTTAATTGTGTTAGCAAATTTCTTTTTAGGAATATATACAAACTTATCCGTTTGGTATAAACTTACAGACAAAACCAAAGTTGGAATGTATATTTCAATTGTTGGAGCTATAATTACATTAGCCTTAAACTTTATATTAATTCCGGTTTGGAGTTATATGGGAAGTGCAATTGCAACTATTTCGGCCTATGGAACAATGATGCTAATTTCATATTATCTAGGAAATAAGTATTATCCAATTCCTTATGATTTGAAGAAGATTCTAGGTTATTTAGGTTTAGCAATACTTTTATCTGGACTTTCTTTTTACATCCAAATCCTCAGAGAAACTTATATTTTTGGTATTTTAGCCATAATATTTTTCGGCTATTATATTTACAGAAACGAAAAAGAAGTTTTATTAAAAATTATCAAACGAAAATGAACATCAAAATAATAAACAAATCAAAACATTCATTACCTAATTACGAAACAATTGCTTCTGCAGGAATGGATTTACGTGCCAATTTATCAGAACCAATCACTATAAATTCATTAGAAAGAACCATTGTAAAAACAGGACTTTTCATTGAATTGCCAATAGGTTATGAAGCACAAGTTAGACCACGAAGTGGTTTAGCTGCCAAAAAAGGAATCACAGTTCTAAATTCACCAGGAACAGTTGATGCAGATTATCGTGGAGAAATCGGAGTAATTTTAGTAAATTTATCCAATGAACCTTTCGTAATCGAAAACGGTGAACGAATTGCTCAACTAATCATAGCCAAACACGAAAGAGCTGAATGGATTGAAGTTGAAGAATTATCTGAAACATCTCGTGGAGAAGGTGGTTTTGGAAGTACGGGAGTAAAATAAAATTCCTGCGAAGGCAGGAATCTCATGAATTGAAAACAAAATAGTTTTAATATAAAAACATGAAATTATGGTATATTTATATAATGACAAATAAACCGCAAGGAGTTATTTATATTGGAGTTACCGATAATTTGCACGAACGCGTTAAAGAGCATAAATTAAAAATATATCCAAATTCATTTACGGCTAAATATAATTGTGATAAACTAGTATATTTCGAGGAATGGGATGATGGGTTGGAAGCCTCTAAAAGAGAAAAGCAATTTAAAAAATGGAAAAGAGAATGGAAAATTAAACTAATTGAAGATATGAACCCATGGTGGATGGATATTAGTTTAAATTGGAATTTCAATTTCAATAAAATAAGAAAATAAAGTTTAACTAAAAAGATACCCGCATTCGCGGGCATGATTATGAAAATAATAGTACCAATGGCTGGTCGTGGTTCACGTCTTCGCCCACATACATTAACAATTCCAAAACCATTAATTCCGGTTGCAGGAAAACCAATCGTTCACAGATTAGTGGAAGATATTGCAGGAGTTTTAAACCAACCTATTGAAGAAGTAGCTTTTATCATTCACGAAAGTTTTGGTAAAAAAGTGGAAGAAGAATTAATTGCAATTGCTCAAAAATTAGGTGCAAAAGGAACCATTTATTATCAAAATGAAGCTTTAGGAACTGGTCACGCGATTATGTGTGCCAAAGATTCTTTAAGTGGACCAGCAGTTATTGCTTATGCTGACACTTTAATTCGTGCTGATTTTGATTTAGACAAAAATGCAGATAGCGTTATTTGGGTTAAACAAGTTGATAAACCAGAAGCTTTTGGAGTAGTAAACTTAAATGATAATGGAGAAATCATTGAATTAGTTGAAAAACCAAAAGAATTTGTTTCAGACTTAGCTGTGATTGGAATTTATTATTTCAAAGATGTAGCTGTTCTTAAAAATGAATTGCAATTAGTTATTGATAACAACATCATTCATGGTGGAGAATATCAAATTAATGACGGAATTAAGCAAATGATGGCAAAGGGCATGAAATTTGTACCAGGAAAAGTGGACGAATGGATGGATTGCGGAAACAAAGACGTAACTGTTGATACAAATACAAGAATGCTTGGTTTTTTACATAATGATGGAGAACATTTAATCGATTATAATGTAAAACAAGAAAACTCAACAATTATTCCTCCTTGTTATATTGGTGAAGATGTAGTTTTAATCAATGCTACAGTTGGACCAAATGTTTCTCTAGGAAAAGGATGTCATGTTATGGATTCAACAATTAAAAATAGTTTGGTTCAAACGCATTCACATATTAAAAACGCAAAATTAGATAATGCTATGATAGGAAATCATGCATCATTTGATGGGAATTTTACAAGTATTAGTATAGGAGATTATTCAGTTTTAGAATAAAAAAACAACTTAATGAATAGATTTATAACATTTTTGATGCTTTTTATAACTTTTGGTTATAATCAAGTATCTTTTGCTCAAGAAACGCCAAATCCAGAAGAAATTGCTGCGGTTGACGATGCTTTTGAAAATAATTTTTACGATGCTTTAACTCAAAAAGCTATTGAAAATTATGATAGAGCGATTATTTCTTTGCAAAAATGTTTAGATAAAGAAGCAAACAATCCAGTTATTTATCATGAATTAGGTAAGAATTATTTTGCTTTAAAAAACTATGCTGAAGCTCAAAATTCTTTTCAAAAAGCAATTGACTTAAATCCAAAAGAACGTTGGTATTGGAATGGTTTGTACGATGTTTTTTATGAAACAAAAGACTACAATAATGCTATTAGAATTGTGACTAAATTAATTGAATTCAATAAAGATTTTCAAGACGATTTAGTTTCGTTGTACATGTACACTAATCAAAAAGACAAAGCATTAGCATTGTTGAGTGACATGGAGCAAACCACAAATTTGTCTCAAACTATGGAGTATTACAAATTACAATTAGAAAGAACTCCAGAAATTAACAAACCTCAAAAAGACGATTTAGAAAAGGAAATTCAAAAAAATCCTTTGGTTGAACAAAACTATATTGATTTAATTTATCAATATTCCGAATCAAATAATGAAGAAAAAGCATTTGAAGTTGCCAAGAAATTAGCCGATAATATTCCAAATTCTGATTGGGCTCACGTAAGTTTAGTCAAGTTTTACTTGAATAATAATGATGGTCAAAATGCTTCAAATTCAATGTTTAAAGTTTTAGAAAGTGCTAAAATCGATATTAAAATAAAACATAGAGTTTTTAATGAGTTTCTGATTTTTGCATCCAATAATAATGAGTTTTTAAACAATTTAGAGAAAGCAATTACGTTGTTAGATAAAGACAGATCAATAAACGTAAACAAAGAGGTTGCTAAATATTTTCTAAAGAAAAACAAGTTAGACGAAGCTGTTTTCTATTTTGAAAAAAGTATAGAAAATCAACCAGAAGATTTTGAAAGTTTTGAGTTTTTAATGCAATTATTAGTCCAGAAAAAGCAATATGATAAAGTAGATAAATATGCTAATCAACAATTAGAACTATACCCAACTCAAGCCAGTTTGTATTTTTATTCTGGTATAGCTTTGTTGAATTTAAACAAAACCAAAGAAGCCATAAGTAAATTAGAAGAAGGTGTTGATTATGTTGTAGAGAATCCAAATTTGGAAAAAGAATTCTACACACAGTTAGCCAAATCTTATGAAAAATCAGGAGATTTAAAAAAGAAAGAAATGTATTTATCCAAAAGTCAAAACGTAAAATAATAATGAAGAAAGTTTTTCTATTCGTATTTCTTTCAGTGCTTTTTGTTTCTTGTAAAACAACTCAATTAACTTCCAATGCTAAAGCTTCAAAAGGAGTAAAAGTTGAGGAAATTGTAAAAGGGCACAACGATAATTTTAAAGACTTTTCTACGTTAAGCATAAGAACAGATGTAAAATATCAAGACATTAAAAACAGACAATCAATTAGTGCAGATATTAGAATTAAAAAAGATGAAATAATCTGGATTAATATTAAATTTTTAGGTTTTCCAGTAGCAAAAGCATTAATTACACCAACAAAAGTGAGTTATTACGAAAAAGTAAACGGCACTTATTTTGAAGGTGACTTTATATTATTAAGCAATTGGTTAGGAACAGGTTTGGATTTTGAAAAAGTTCAAAACTTATTGTTAGGAAAAGCTTTAGATGAAATTTCTAAAGAAGTTTTCGTGTCTCAAATAGTTGAGAATATGTATCAACTTTCTGAAAAAAAACCAAAAGACATACAAAAACAATATACTTTTGAAGCAGGAAGGTTTTTATTAAAAAAAGAGCTAATCACACAAGTTGCTGAAGAAAAGAGCTTAGAGATCAATTATATTTCTCATACACTTATTGATGATCACATCTTTCCCAAAGAAATGAACATTAAAGCAAGTCAAAAAAATGAAGTTTCAATAGATGTTGAATATAAAAAAGTTGAAATCAATCCAGAAATAACTTTTCCATTTTCGATTCCAGATAATTATGAACAAGTTGAGATTAAACAACAATAAATGAAGTCAAAAATAATTATTATAGTATTCCTTCTTTGCAGCACATTAAATTGGGCTCAAACCTCTAAGCAACAAGAATTAGAAGCTAGGAAAGAAAAAATCATAAATGCTATTCTTCAATACAATGGTTTACTAAATATTGAAAAGAAGAAAGAAAAATCGGTCTTAACAGAAATAAAAGAGAAAAATGCTAGGATTCAATTAAGTCAAAGCTTGATTACTACTAATGAAACTCAAGTCAAATATATTGCAAACGACATTTCTAAAAATCAAAATTTAATTAAAAGTCTAACTAAAGAGTTAGAAGTATTAAAGGCAGATTATGCTGGTATGATTGTAAAAGCATACAAAAGTCGTTCACAAAGTAGTAGGGTTATGTTTATTTTGTCTTCTCAGAATTTTTATCAAGCCTATAAGCGAATTCAGTATATGAAACAATATGCTGGTTTTAGAAAATCACAAGCAGAAGAAATTAAGATTAAGCAACAAAAATTAAATCAAGCAATTGTAACTCTAAAGTCAAAGAAAGAACAAAGAGAAAAAGTAATAGCCCAAACAGCTAAAGAAAAAGAAGAGTTAGAAAAACAAAAACAAGAAAAAGAAAAGCTTGTTAAAGTAATTCAGAAGGATAAAAAGAAGTACACAGCTGAAATTGACAAAAGAGAGAAAGAAAAAAGAGATATAGACAGACAAATAAAAAAGACTATTGCTGATGCGATTGCTGCAGCCAATAAAAAAGCAGCAGAAAAAGCTAAAGCAGAAGCGAAAAAGAACAATTCAAAAACATCGACAACTACGACAAGTACAGTAAAAACAGCACCAGTTTCAAGCAGTACAAGTAGTTCTAAATTTATTTTAACAGCAGAAGGCAAAGTAGATTCAGATAATTTTAAAGCCAATAGAGGTAAATTACCACTACCAGTAGAAAAAGGATATATTTCATCGCCTTATGGTGATCATCCTCATCCAGTTCATAAAAACTTAACTATACACAATAGTGGTATTGAGATTACTGCAGAATCGGGTTCATACGCAAGAGCTGTTTTTGGAGGAGAAGTAACACAAATACAAGTAATTCCAGGTACTAACAAGAAAATTGTATATATACTTCACGGTGATTTTTTCACCATCTATCAAGATCTTGATACTGTTTCTGTTTCAACAGGTGATAAAATTTCAATTAAACAAAAGATAGGTAAAATTGTAACAAATTCAAGTGGAACTGCAACTATGAAGTTTTTCATTACTCAGAACACTACAACTTTAAACCCATCCAGTTGGTTGAGCTTGTAAGGGAACATTAAACAAGTAGATTTCTATAACAGAAAACCCTTTCAGAGCTTTATACTCGAAAGGGTTTTTATATTCAATTTAATTTGTGCTAATTAGTGAAATTTGTGTATTAAAAATTACTCAGTAAACAAAGCTTTCAACTCAGTAGCATCATTTGGTTTCATTTTTCCAGCTAAGACTAAACTTAATTGTTTTCTTCTCAAAGCACCTTCAAAACGTTGTTTTTCTAATTCAGTTTCTGGAATTACAGCTGGAACTTCAACAGGTCTTCCTGTGTCATCTACAGCTACAAAAGTATAAATAGCTTCATTGGCTTTTGAACGATTTCCACTTTCTCTATCTTCAACCCAAACATCTAAATAAATTTCCATAGAAGAATTAAAAGCTCTTGAAATTTTTGCTTCAACAGTTACAACACTTCCTAAAGGAATAGATTTATTAAAAGCTACGTGATTGACACTTGCAGTAACCGTAATTCGTCTGCAATGACGTCTAGCAGCAATACTAGCCGCTCTGTCCATTCGAGCTAACAATTCACCACCAAATAAGTTGTTTAAAGGATTTGTTTCGCTTGGTAATACTAAATCAGTTAAAATAGTTAAGGATTGTGCCGCTTTTCTTGGTTCCATTCTTTTTTTTGGCAAAGATAAAGGAAATAAGATATTTTGAGCTTAAAATGTTGTTAAGAAAAAATTAATCAATTAATAACCATGCTTGATTATTAGATGAGTTTCTAACACTATCTAAAAAGGATTTTGCTTCACCATATTCAACAAAACTTTGAAAATAAACAGGATTCATTCCGTTATTGCTTTTTGGACCTAATTCAGCTTTAAAACCTTTTTGAATTAAATCAGCGTAAGCATTTTTAGCGTTTTGTTCGCTACTAAAAACTCCAGCCACTATGTGATATGGATAATTTTTAGTGTCTTCTTCAATGGCAATATTTACTTCAGGTAATGGTGCGCTAATAAAAAAAGTAGCTTCTTGAATTTTATCTTGTACTTTATTTTGAACAGATTTTTCAACTAATAAAATATCTTGTTCAATTTTAGTATCATAATATTGTTTGTAACCAAAAGTTCCAGCTAAACCAAAAAACAAAACAGCTGCAGCAGCATATTTTAGATAAGAATAATTTTTCTTCTTTTCTGGAGTAAAAATTATTGGTGCAACTTCTTCTAATTCTTCCACAATTTTTTTCAATTCCTCTCTTTTAATAGAAGGAGAAATAAAGTTAGATAAACCAAAAGAACTTGTTAGATAATTAGTGTTATTGATTGGCTCAAAAAACCAAGTCATTTCACTATAAAGTTTAATGTTTCCAATGTTTTCAATAGAAAGTGTTTCTCTTGATTGTAATTTTTCCATCCAAGAATTAACAACAGCTGAAATAGAAGTAACAGCTTCTTCGTAACTAATTTTTTCTGTTAATGAAATATGACTAGCCAATAACCCATCATTGTTTTTAATATTAGCATTAAAAGAAACAACTTTTGCGGGTGGATTGAAGGTAACAGCACTACCATTAAGCTGAGCAGACTGAATTTCGGTTAAAAAAGCACCAAAACCAGGAACTGTAACGCATTGGTAACGATACAACAAAGAAGATATGTGACTGTTAATATTCATAGTAGCAAAGAAAAAATTTTAAGTCATTAAAGCAAAACTTATCAGACTATATTTATTAACATTTGCTAAAGTTTTTTACAAAATGTTTATTAACAATGTTTTATAACTTCAAAAAAATATTTATTTTTGAAGCCAATTTATTTATATGAGCCAAACAGAATTATTTTACGCCTTATCCTTACTTCAAGTAGAAGGAGTTGGAGATGTTATTGCAAAGAAACTCATTAATCAATGTGGTTCTGCCGAAAAGATTTTCAAAGAGAAAACAACAACACTTCAAAAAATAGATGGTGTTGGAACTATTTTAACTAAAAAACTCAAAGACAAGTCTATCTTTGATAAAGCTTCAGCTGAATTAAAATTTATCGAAGATGAAAATATCCAAACATTATATTTTCAAGATAAATTATATCCTGAACGCTTGAAACATTGTATTGATAGTCCTTTAGTTTTATTTCAATCCGGAAACATTGATTTACAAAATCGAAAAATTATCAGTATTGTTGGAACAAGACAAATTACAAGTTACGGAACAGAATTTTGTAGAAAACTACTCGAAGATTTAGCACCTTTAAATCCAATAATTGTTAGTGGTTTTGCTTACGGTGTTGATATTGTTGCTCATCAAACAGCTATGGATTTAGGACTGCAAACCGTTGGTGTTTTAGCACATGGTTTAAACCAGATTTATCCAAAAGTTCATAAAAAGTATGTGACAAAAATGGAACAAAACGGTGGTTTTATTACTGAATTTTGGAGCACATCAAATCCTGAAAAGGAAAATTTTGTAAAAAGAAATAGAATTGTAGCCGGAATGTCGGAAGCAACTATTGTAATTGAAAGCGCAGAAAGAGGTGGATCATTAATTACAGCTATGCTAGCCAATGATTATAATAGAGATGTCTTTGCTGTTCCAGGAAGAGCTTCAGATAAATTGAGTCAAGGATGTAATAATTTAATTAAAACTCAAAGGGCTAATTTATTAACAAGTGCAGCTGATATAGTTTATATTCTAAATTGGGAATTGGAAAATGATAAAAAAACTAAATCGGTACAAAAACAACTCTTCGTTACTTTTGAGCCTGAAGAACAAAAAGTCTACGATTTCTTATTAAATAAAGGAAAACAAGAAATGGATATAATTGCCTTAGAATGTGATTTTCCAATTTTTAGAATTTCATCCATTTTATTAAACATGGAACTAAAAGGAGTCGTAAGACCTTTGCCAGGAAAATTGTTTGAAGCGATTTAATTAAAATTTGTGAATAATATAGTACCTTAGAGCAAAAGATTCTATTACTATGTACACCTTACCAAAAATTGAACGTTTTAACCAAAATGTAGCTTCAAAATATAATATTTACAACAGTGTTTTCATCACTTTACCTTTTGATGAAATAAACAATACAGGTGTTTTATTGCCTTTATTTGCAGAAGTATGCGAAAAAGGGTTTAAAAACAATCAAAGCCCAGAAGAGATTTTTGACGCTTTTGTTGCTAAATATTTAGACAATCCCACACAACAAGAAAAAGAAGCTTTAATGTTTCGTTTCATTCAGTATATTGAACGTCAAGTAGTGCTTTTTGATGCTATTGAAGATGCAGGTTTTGCTATGGTCAACAATTTGGAAGGAAAAGGTTCATTGCGAGATATGAAAGAAAATGCAGAACAAAAAAATAAGCAAGAAGAACTAAAAACTTTTTTAGAAAATTTTAAAATCAGAACAGTTTTAACGGCTCATCCAACTCAATTTTATCCAGGTTCTGTACTTGGAATTATTACAGACTTAACAAATGCAATAAGGCAAAACGACTTACATTCTATAAAAGAATTATTAGCTCAATTAGGAAAAACACCATTTATAAAACAAGAAAAACCAACCCCTTATGATGAGGCAGTTAGTTTAATTTGGTATTTGGAGAACGTTTTTTATGAAACAGCTGGTGCGATGATGCAATATATTCAGAAAAATATTTTAGATGGTGAATTACCCAAAAACGACATTTTAAATTTAGGATTTTGGCCAGGAGGTGATAGAGACGGAAACCCATTTGTTACTACAGAAATCACTTTAAAAGTTGCAGATAGATTAAGATCTTCTATTTTAAAAAATTATTATACTGATATCAGAAAATTAAAAAGAAAATTAACTTTCATAGGTGTTGATACTATAATTGCGGATATAGAAAATAAATTATACCGATCTGTTTTTTATTCTCAAGGTGAAATTTTCATCACTTTAGAAGAGTTGAAAGATAAATTATTGCAAGTTAAAATGTTGGTTTCAACCAAACATCAATCGCTTTATATTGACGAAATTGACTTATTATTGAATAAAGTAAACTTATTTGGATTTCATTTTGCGACTTTAGATATTCGTCAGAATAGTAGAATTCATGCACTAGTTTTTGAAGCGATTGTTTCAAACAAGAAAACTATTTTTCCAGAAAATTATCAAAGCCTTTCGGAAGACCAAAAGCTACAATTTTTATCAAACGTAACTTCAGATTTAGAAGAAAATGACTTTGAAGATGAAATTACAAAATCAACAATTGGTTCTATTCTAGCCATGAAAACCATTCAAGAAAATAATGGTGAAAAAGCATGTAATCGTTATATAATTAGTAATAATGAAAGTGCTTTACATGTTTTTGAAACCTTAAGTATGTTTTATTTATGTGGTTGGCAAAATCCTACGGTTGATATTGTGCCGCTTTTCGAATCTGTTGAAGATTTAGAAAAAGCAGATAAAGTCATGGAACAATTATATTCTAATCCAACTTATGCCAATCATTTGAAACAAAGAGGAAACGAACAAACCATAATGCTAGGATTTTCTGACGGAACAAAAGATGGTGGTTATTTGATGGCCAATTGGGGAATTTATAAAGCCAAAGAAGCACTGACAGCAATTTCAAGAAAATATGATGTAAAAGTCATGTTTTTTGACGGTCGTGGTGGACCACCTGCTCGTGGTGGTGGAAAAACAAATAAGTTTTATGCTTCACTTGGACCTACCATCGAAAATCAACAAATTCAATTAACCGTTCAAGGACAAACCATAAGTTCTAATTTTGGAACGGTTGATTCTTGTCGTTATAATTTAGAAAATTTATTGAGTGCTGGAGCTAGTAATAAGGTTTTTACTGAAAATGAAAATGAATTATCTGCTGACGAAAAAGTAATACTACAAAACCTTTCAGCAATTAGTTATCAAAAATATGTTGATTTTAAAAATCACGATATGTTTGTGCCTTATTTAGAAAGAATGAGTACGCTAAATTACTATGCCAAAACAAATATTGGAAGCCGTCCATCAAAAAGAAATCAATCGGATAAATTAGATTTTGCTGATTTGAGAGCGATTCCTTTTGTTGGTTCTTGGAGTCAATTGAAACAAAATGTTCCTGGTTTTTATGGTGTTGGAAGAGCTTTAAAAACTTACGAAGACAATAACGAATGGCAAAAAGTTTCCGATTTATACAACAATTCATTATTCTTTAAAACGTTGATTGAAAATAGTATGATGGCTTTAAGCAAATCGTTCTTCCCATTAACAGCTTACATGAAAAATGACAAAGAGTTTGGGGATTTTTGGCAGCTGATTTACACCGAATTTTTAGAAACAAAACGCTTGTTATTAAAACTTTCTGGCTACAAAGAACTAATGGAAAATTATCCTGACGGAAAAGCATCTGTAGAACTTCGTGAGAAAATTGTTTTACCTCTTTTAACGATTCAGCAATATGCTTTATTGAAAATAAAAGAGTTAAAAGAAAGCCCAAATCCAGATGAAAAACAAATTGCTATTTATGAGAAAATAGTAACGCGTTCGTTATTTGGAAATATTAATGCTAGTAGGAATTCGGCCTAAATTTATAATTACAAATATAAAAGAGATTCTGCATCAAGTTCAGAATGACAAAAGACTACGTAAATAATAAATTACAACGTCTATAAAAAAGTACAATATCAATAATTACTAAAAACATCAACCTCTGTCAAGCTGAACTTGATTCAGCTTCTAATAATTCTAAACATTTTATGAAAAAAGTTTTCTTATTACTTCTGTTTTTCACTTTGTTTAGTTGCAAAGAAAAAACCTATGAAGAATTAGAAGCAGAAGTTTTGTGTGATGTTTTGCCTGAAGTTGCTAAATATGAATTTATTCATTTTTCACATCTTATAAATATTCCACCACCACATGAACTTGATTCCTTGAAATATAATCGTAATCAAATTGATAGTTTAATTAGTATTGACCTTAATAATTGGAAAAAGTTTGAAATTTTAAGAAAGAAAAAGTCGGATAGTTTAGTCAATTTAATGAAAGATTATAAAAAAGTTGAAATAGGAATAATTGATACACTTAGATATATTCAAAAGTTGGGTATAGACAGTAAACTTTATAAGTTTGATTCACTAGATATTAGAAAATTGAATGTAAAAGAATTTACAAAATGTAACCTTAAAGTTAATTTAATAAACTATAAAGATACTTTTGAAGGTGAAGATAAAAATTCAGATAATCCATTATTATTTCTTACTAGAGTGTTAATTGATGAGAAAAAACAAAACGCCTATTTTTCTGTTTTAAAAATATATGGGACATATTATGTTTTTTGTGAATATTCCAAAGAAAAGCAAAAATGGATTGTAAAAGAAATAATTAATCAAGATGATTATTATTGAGATTTTGTTTCAAGTTCAGAATAACAAAAGAATAAGTTAATAATTATCATTAACATAAACCTTTGTCATGCTCAACTTGATTCAGCTTCTAACTAATATCCCAATTTTTCTCTTACTCTTTGAATAACTCCATTAGCAACAACACTTGCTTTTGCAGCACCATCCAATAATAACTTATCAACTTCTTCAGTGTTGTTGATGTAGTAATTGTATTTTTCTCTTACGGATGCAAATTTCTCTACAATTAATTCAAAAAGAGCTTGTTTTGCGTGTCCGTAACCATAATTTCCACCTAAATAATTGGCTCTCATGGCTTCAGTTTGTTCTGGTGAAGCTAATAATTTATATAATGTAAAACAGTTACATGTATCAGGGTTTTTTGGTTCTTCAAGTGGTGTGCTATCCGTTTCAATTCCCATGATTTGTTTGCGTAAAGCTTTATCATCTAAAAAGATATTGATGTAATTGTTAGCCGATTTACTCATTTTTCCACCATTTGTTCCAGGAACAATCATTGTGTTTTCATCGATTTTAGCTTCAGGCAACACAAAAGTTTCTCCCATTTGATGGTTAAAACGAGAAGCTACATCACGAGTAATTTCTAAATGTTGCAATTGGTCTTTTCCAACAGGAACAATATTGGCATCGTACAAAAGAATGTCAGCAGCCATAAGCATTGGATAAGAAAATAATCCAGCGTTTACATCTTCTAATCTATCTGATTTATCTTTAAACGAATGTGCTAATGTCAAACGTTGAAAAGGAAAGAAACAACTTAAATACCAAGACAATTCGGTTGTTTGTGGCACATCAGATTGACGGTAAAACGTAACTTTATTCACATCTAATCCACAAGCTAACCAAGCTGCAGCAGTGCTATATGTATTTTGACGAAGTGTTTTTCCATCTTTAATTTGCGTAATGGAATGTAAATCTGCAATAAATAAAAAGGATTGATCATCACTTTTTTCAGTCATTTCGATTGCAGGAATAATTGCGCCTAGTAAATTTCCTAGATGAGGTGTTCCAGTGCTTTGTACACCTGTTAATATTTTTGCCATTTCATTGTTCTTTTGCACAAAAGTAATGTTTTGTATTAAGATTATAAATGTTGGTTTAAGATTTTTTATTTTCAGTACATTTGAAAATATTTAATTTGAAAAAGAGAAATTTCGGAATGAAAATTTTTAAAATACTATTTTGGGTACTTTGGCGTATTTGGTTTTATGTTTTAATGTTTATTCCAATTTTGGTGATGCTACCTTTTTTGGTATTATCAATCATTAGTGAGAAAACGTATCCATATTTTTTTAAGATGGCTCGAATTTGGGCAAAATTTATTTTGTTTGGAATGGGTTTCTATTACAAAATAGAGTTTGATGAGGAATTTGAAAAAGGAAAAAGTTATATGTTGGTTTCCAATCATACTTCTATGACAGATATTATGTTGATGTTAGTAGTTGTAAAAAACAATCCTTTTGTTTTTGTTGGTAAAGCAGAATTAGCAAAAATTCCGTTATTTGGTTTTTTCTATAAACGAACATGCATTTTAGTAGATAGAAGTAATAGTAAAAGTCGTTTTAAGGTTTTTGAAATGGCTCAGCATAAAATTAATCAAGGACTTAGTGTTTGTATTTTTCCTGAAGGAGGTGTGCCTGATGATGAATCTATAGTGTTAGATGAATTTAAAGATGGTGCTTTTAGATTGGCTATAGAACATCAAATTCCGATTGTACCGATGACATTTTTAGATAATAAAAAACGCTTTTCATTTACTTTTCTAAGCGGAAGTACTGGAAAAATGCGAGTAAAAATTCATTCTTTTGTGGAGACCAAAGGATTAAAATTAACAGACAAAGCAGTTGTTAAAAAACAAGTTAGAGAAGCTATTTTAAAAGATCTTTAGATTTAAAAAAATAAAAAAAGCACTCGTGGCTAGAGTGCTTTTTCAGTTTCACCTTTATAGAAAGCATGAAACAACTTAACTAAATTTTTAACCAAAAATTAAAATTTATATGATAATCCAGAATATAGACCTATGAAATAGGGTTTAAAGTTTCCAGAATTATCAGTATATGTATTGTGTTGGTATTTAAACATTGGATTGAAATTGATATCAAAAGAATTAAAAAACGAATACTTAAAGCTAAAACCAACATTGCTACTAAAATGTACTTTATTTAAATTATTAGCTTCTCCAATTTCAATATCCATTCCATTTGAGATAAGCGAAACATTATTTTTATTTAGGAATAATGTACTCATACCTCCAACAAAATCAACGCCAAATTTTTTATCTAAAATTTTATAGCTTAATTCAACTGGTAATTCAATATATCCCATTTGTTGATTTAATTCGCCATCATATTTTTTAACATCATTTCCAAATTGATTTATTTCTAATGAAGAATTAGTTTCTGTGTTTTTGTTTTCGATATTTATCAAAGAACCTCTTTGGTTTTTACTTACGTTTTGAATTTCTCTTGCATTAGCATCTTGGTAAAAAACAACACCTTTGGTATCGTAATTTAGATTTACAGTGTTAAGGCCAGTTCTAAGGCTTATTTTATTGTTAATAGCATAACTAATACCTACACCGACGCTTAATTTATTGTTGTAACTTTTTTCATTTGATTCAAACTTAGTATCTAATGGTGAACCGTTAGACGACGAATTAAAATAAACGGGCGAAGCATTGCTGCTCACTGCCCATCTATTTCGCATCTCTTTTTCTTTTTCCTCAACATTTTTTCCCACCTCTTTTTCTTTAAGCAATTGCTCTAATGCATTAACCTCTGCAGAAATTTTTGCAACTAGAGAACTATCTTGAGTTATGTTATTAACTGACTCTTCAGTAATAGCAGAACTTTTTTTATCTTTTAAAACACCATTTATTTTATCAAAATCAATTTTGTTTTCAGATAAATTTGAATCTTTATTTTGAGTATTATTGTTATCAAATACTACAACATTAGGTTTTTTATCTTCTAAGTCAACACCATTGCCTTTGGTTATTTGATTAGAGTTTTCTTTATTTTTAATGTTATTTTTTGAAACAGAAACTAAATTATTAGATGTTTCTACTAATATATTTTTCTGTTTTTTATTGAATGTATTTTTACTTCGAGTTTCTTCTTTATTAATTGAATTATTTGGATTCGTACTGTTTTCATTTCCAGATAACATTACGTTTTCACCTTTATTTGATAAGTCATCAGTCTTAATAATTGATTTACTATTATTTTCCTGATTATTTTTATCAATAGAATTACTGTTTTTTTCTACTGTTGAGTTTTTAGTATTAATAGAAATAGAATCAGTATTAAAATAAGTATACATGTAGAAACCTAATAATAAAGATGCTGCAATGCCTGAAGTTTTAAACCAAAACGGAATAATTCTTCTTTTCTTTTTCTTTTCATTTAACCTTGCTTCAATGTTATTCCAAGCCATTTCTGGTGGAGCAACTTCAAAGTCTTTAAACTTTTCTTGAAATAAACGTTCTATGTTTTTTTGTTCTTTCATTTAATTTTTGGAATTGACATTTGATTGTTCAATTCTATTTTTTCTTTCAATATGGCTTTTGCTCTTGCTAAATTAGATTTAGATGTTCCTATATTTATATTTAGCATTTCAGCAATTTCTTTGTGTGAATAATCATCCATAACATAGAGATTAAAAACAAGTCTGTAACGATCAGGTAACTCTTGAATAATACGAGTTAAAAAATCTAATGTAATATTTTCTTCTTCAGATTCTACTTCTACTTCATCTGGATAATTTTCAGAAACAATTTCAAAAATACTTTGCGTTCTGTATTGTTGTAAAATATAATTTATTACAACTCTCTTTGCCCATCCTTCAAAAGAACCCTTGTGTTTAAACTGATGAATTTTGTCAAAAAGCAATAAAAACCCTTCTTGTAAATTATCTTGAGCCTCTTCATAATTTCTCGAATACTTTAAACAAACAGCAAATATTTTAGAAGACAATAGTCTATATAGTTGCTCTTTTGCTTTAGTATTGTTCTTAGTACATTCATGTATGAGTTGCTCTATTGACAAATTATATTTAAATTATTGTACGTCTATATCATATTCTAAAAAAGTATTACTTCCGTTTTCATCTACTCCAGACCAAAATTTGAAATGATAAATACCAAATTCAGTAGGTTTAAATTGTAAATCTACTTCATAGGATTCAGCACTCGCATCAATACAATTATCATCATTGAGTTTTATAGCTTCAATATTAACTGTTCTTGTAAACTCATCTGTATATTGGTAATTAAAACCATTAAACAAATGACAAGTAGTCGGTCTTCTATATGTAACCTTAATAGCACCCAATTGATTTAAAGGCCAATCTGAAGGAATTATTACAGATTCAATCGGCAAAGCAACAGATTCAGATTTTGGTTCATCATCCAAGCTACACGAAAGCACCATGGAAATCATTATCAGAAAAAAAACAAATCTCTTCATTTTGTTATTATGTTATAATTTATAGATTCAATTTATTGAAAAAGGTTGCGTTAAATATATAAAAAAACCCGAAAAAATTTCGGGCTTCTTTATTATGATTTATTTTCTGCTAAATATTCTTTAATTTTAACTTCCAATTCATCCATTAATTCTGGATTATCTTTTATCAATCCTTTAACAGCATCTCTTCCTTGACCAAGTTTTGTTTCCCCATAACTAAACCAAGAACCGCTTTTCTTTACGATTTCATATTCTACAGCTAAATCTAAAATTTCTCCTACTTTAGAAATTCCTTCACCATACATAATGTCAAATTCGGCAGTTCTAAAAGGGGGTGCAACTTTATTTTTAACGATTTTTACTTTTGTTCTATTTCCTATAACATTATCACCATCTTTAATTTGAGTAGAACGTCTAATGTCAATTCTCACAGATGCATAGAATTTCAAGGCATTTCCTCCTGTTGTAGTTTCTGGACTTCCAAACATTACTCCAATTTTATCTCTTAATTGGTTAATGAAGAAAACAGTACAATTTGTTTTATGAATCGTTCCTGTTAATTTTCTTAAGGCTTGTGACATTAAACGAGCATGTAATCCCATTTTTGAATCACCCATGTCGCCTTCAATCTCACTTTTTGGCGTTAAGGCAGCAACAGAGTCAATTACAACAATATCAATTGCTCCTGAACGAATTAAGTTTTCTGCAATTTCTAAGGCTTGCTCACCATTATCTGGTTGAGACATTATTAAATTATCAATATCAACACCTAATTTTTGAGCGTAAAAACGATCAAAAGCATGTTCGGCATCAATAAAAGCAGCAATTCCACCAGCTTTTTGAGCTTCAGCAATAGCATGTAGCGTTAAAGTCGTTTTACCAGAAGATTCTGGGCCATATACCTCAATAACTCTACCTCTTGGATATCCATTTACTCCTAAAGCAATGTCAATTCCAAGCGAGCCAGAAGAAATCGTTTCTATTTCTTCAACAGCAGAATCTCCCAATTTCATTACGGTTCCTTTTCCGTAAGTTTTGTCTAATTTATCTAATGTTAGCTGTAACGCTTTTAATTTGGCTTCTTTATCTGAACTCATAATTGCATATATTTTTCGTAAAAATACTGCTTTTTTTTGTTGTGCCAAAAATTGTTAATATGTTTTATTTTAGAATTTAAAATTTGATTTTTTATCAATTTTTTTACCTTTGCATAAATTCTTCCATTTAGAATTTTAAAAAAATATTTCTGTAACATCGCACTAAAGTGCGACGCAAATTAGTTTATAGCATGCAACTGTATAACACCTTAAGCGCAGAAGAAAGAGCTCAACTTATTGATGAAGCCGGTGAGCAAAGACTTACACTTTCTTTTTATGCTTACGCCAAAATTGATGACCCCAAAAAATTTAGAGATGATTTATTCGTAGCTTGGAATGCACTTAATGCACTTGGCCGAATTTACGTTGCCAACGAAGGAATAAATGCTCAAATGAGTATTCCTGCTGATAATCTTGAAGCTTTTCGCGATACGCTAGAAGTTTATGATTTTATGAAAGGCATTCGTTTGAATGTTGCCGTTGATCAAGATGATCATTCATTTTTAAAATTAACCATAAAAGTTCGTCACAAAATTGTAGCTGATGGCTTAAATGATGCAACTTTTGATGTAACCAATAAAGGAGTTCATTTAAGAGCAAAAGAATTCAATAAAATTTTAGAAGATCCAAACACTATTGTAGTAGATTTTAGAAATCACTATGAAAGTGAAGTTGGACATTTTAAAGGAGCAATTACTCCAGATGTTGAAACTTTTAGAGAAAGTTTGCCAATCATAAATGAACAATTAAAAGATTTTAAAGAAACAAAGAACCTTGTAATGTATTGCACAGGTGGAATTCGATGCGAAAAAGCAAGTGCTTACTACAAACATCAAGGGTTCAAAAATGTATTTCAATTAGAAGGTGGAATTATCCAATATGCCAAGCAAATTAAAGAAGAAAATTTGGAAAGCAAATTCATTGGAAAAAATTTCGTTTTTGATAATCGTTTAGGAGAAAGAATCACAGAAGATATAGTTTCGCAATGTCATCAATGTGGAAAACCTTGTGATAATCATACCAATTGTTATAATGATGGTTGTCACTTATTATTCATTCAATGTGATGAATGCAAAGCTGCAATGGAAAACTGTTGTTCATCAGAATGTTTAGAAACAACACACTTGCCTTTAGCAGAACAAGTTAAAATAAGACAAGGAAAACAAGTAGGAAATAAGGTCTTTAGAAAAGGAAAATCGGAAAATCTTAAATTCAAGCATTCAGGTGAATTAGGTGATGTTTCATTAGCAGTTGTTAGTAAAACGAAAGATATTCAAGAAAAAATAAAGGTAAAAAAAGTTTTAGTTGGTAAAGTTGAACACTATTATGTAAAAGCACAAGTTGGACTTTTTATTATCGAAAACAAAGATGTTAAACTTGGAGATAAAATAATAATTTCTGGACCAACAACAGGAAATCAAGAATTAGTTTTAGAAAAAATGCTAGTAAACGGACAAGAGATTTCAGAGGCTAAAAAAGGGGACAAAATTACTTTTGAAGTTCCTTTTAGAGTTCGACTTTCAGATAAATTATTTAAAATTCAAAACTAAAAAAGCGAGATTTAAGTTAAGAAGATTACAGAATAGTATACTTTATAAAACCTATTTACGTTTAAATGTAAGTAGGTTTTGTTTTTGTATAAATATTTGACTTTATTATTTAAGTAAAATTATAGTATCTTTACATTCAAAATACACTTTTGACAAGTAGTTCTTTAATCGGAACAATCAATATATATTCAAAATTATGGCATGTACAAACTGTTCTACGGGTGCAAAAGATGGCACACCAAAAGGATGTAAAAATAATGGGACTTGCGGTACCGATAGCTGCAACAAATTAACGGTTTTTGATTGGTTGTCTAACATGGCTTTGCCTGGTGGACAAGAACCTTTTAATGCTGTTGAGGTACGATTTAAAAACGGTAGAAAAGAGTTTTTTAGAAATACTGAAAAACTAACGCTTTCTATTGGAGATGTTGTGGCAACGGAAGCTTCACCAGGACACGATATAGGAATAATTTCACTTACAGGAGAATTAGTAAAAATTCAAATGAAGAAGAAAAGCGAAAACCCTGATGGTGAATTAGCTAAAGTCTATAGAAAAGCTACTCAAAAAGACATTGATATTTGGAGTGTTTGTCGTGAAAAAGAAGAAAAGATAAAAGTTAAAGCTAGAGAATTAGCCATTAGTTTAAAATTAGAAATGAAAATTTCTGATATTGAATTTCAAGGTGATGGATCAAAAGCAACGTTTTATTACACAGCAAATGACAGAGTAGATTTCAGGCAATTAATTAAAGAATTTGCTCGCGAATTTAGCATCAGAATCGAAATGAAACAAGTTGGTTTTCGTCAAGAAGCTTCAAGACTTGGGGGAATTGGCTCATGTGGAAGAGAGTTATGTTGTTCAACTTGGTTAACCGACTTTAGAAGTGTAAATACATCTGCAGCGCGTTATCAACAACTTTCATTAAATCCACAAAAATTAGCTGGACAATGTGGAAAATTAAAATGTTGTTTAAATTATGAGCTAGATACTTATTTAGATGCATTGAAGCATATTCCAGACATGGAAACTAAATTATATACCGAAAAAGGAGATGCTTTTTGTCAAAAAATTGATATTTTCAAAGAGTTAATGTGGTTTTCTTACGCAAATAATCCAGCACATTGGCATGTTTTACCTGTTGCTCAAGTAAAAGAAATTTTAGAAGTAAACAAAAAGAAAGAGCGTGTATCTTCACTTGAAGATTTTGTTGTAGAAGCAGCACCTCAAGTTGAAAAAACATATCAAAATGTTGTAGGTCAAGATAGTTTAACACGATTTGATCAACCAGTAAATAAGAACAAAAGCAACAATAAAAGAAAGAAAAATTTTAAAAAGAAACCAAATGAACCTAAAGGGAAATAGCGTTTTACTTTTATTATTTGTCGTGCTTTTTAGTTCTTGTGACGATAAAAGGTTTTATGACGAATATGTAAATCTTGATGGCAAATGGACCAATAAGAAAGAAATAGAATTTTCGTTTGAACAAAAAGACACTATCAATCTGTATAATATGTTTGTTACTGTTAGAAACAACAATGATTATGCCTTTAATAATTTGTTTTTAATTGTTAAAATGAATCAACCAAATAATATAGTTAAGGTGGATACTTTAGAATATTTGATGGCAAACCCAGACGGAACTTTGCTTGGCGAAGGAATCACAGACACAAAACACAATAAACTTTGGTTTAAAGAGAATTTTAAATTCCCAAAATCAGGTAAATATTCAGTTTCAATAACACAAGCCAATCGAGAAACAGGTAAGGTTAAAGGAGTTGAAGAATTAGAAGGTATTACAGAAGTTGGTTTTAGAATTGAAAAAAAATAATATAGAATATGGCAACTGCAAAAAAGAACAATAAAGAGAATTTTTCTGATTATATAAAAAAGTTTTGGATTCTTTTTACTTATGGTATAATTGCCGTAGTGGCTTTTTTCTTTCTAGCTTCATGGGGTTTTTTTGGCGAAATGCCATCCTTTGATGAATTAGAAAATCCAAATTCAAATATTGCTTCTGAAATCATTTCTTCAGATGGAAAAACCATTGGTAAATTTGCTATACAAAATAGAATTCCTGTTAAATTTAAAGACCTTCCTACAGATTTAGTTAACGCTTTAGTTTCTTCTGAAGATGAACGTTTTTATGAACATTCGGGTATTGATGCTAAAGGTTTTTTACGTGCGGTTTCAAGATTTGGTAAAGATGGTGGAGCAAGTACAATAACGCAACAATTAGCAAAAAACCTATTTCATGGTGCCGATGGGTCTAAAAATATTGTAGTTCGTATTGTTCAAAAAGTTAAAGAATGGATTATTGCTATTCGTTTAGAAAGACAATATACAAAACAAGAAATTATTGCAATGTATCTTAATCAAGTTGATTTTGTGAATAACGCAATCGGAATTTCATCAGCTTCAAAGATTTACTTCAATAAAAAACCAAAAGAATTAACAATTAATGAAAGCGCAGTTTTAGTCGGAATGCTTACAAATCCTTCTCGTTTTAATCCAAATAGATTTAAAGAAAGATCAACAGAAAGAAGAAACATTGTTTTAGGGCAAATGGTTAGAAATAAACATCTTTCAGAAGCTAAATTCGCAGAACTAAAAGCAATACCATTAAAATTAGATTTTAAATTAGAAAATCATAATGACGGAATTGCAACTTATTTTAGAGAATACTTACGTGATTATCTAAAAAAATGGACCAAAGAAAACCCAAAATCTGATGGAACCACATATGATATTCATAAAGATGGTTTGAAAATATTTACTACGATTGATTCGAAAATGCAAAAATATGCAGAAGAAGCAGTTGCGCAACATTTAAAAAATCTTCAAGCAAAATTCTTTGAAGAAGCAAAAGGAAAGAAAAATGCTCCTTTTGTTAATTTGACAGATGACGAAACGAATAGCATCATCAAAAGAGCCATGAAAAACTCTGAACGTTGGAGAATCATGAAAGGTGATGATAAAACAGATGATGAAATCTTAAAATCGTTTGACGTCAAAACAAAAATGAAAATTTTTACTTGGAATGGAGAAAGAGACACGATAATGACTCCAAAAGACTCAATAATTTATTACAAACATTTTCTTCAAACCGGATTTATGGCAATGGAACCACAAACAGGCTACGTTAAAGCTTGGGTTGGAGGAATTGACCAAAAATATTTTCAATACGATCACGTAGGTCAAGGAGCTAGGCAAGTAGGTTCTACATTCAAGCCTTTTGTTTATGCAACAGCTATAGATCAATTAGGAATGTCACCTTGTGATTCAATTATAGATTCACCTTTTACAATGCCAAAAGGAAAATGGGGAATTTCGCAATCTTGGTCCCCAAGAAATTCAGATGGAAAATATAGAGGATTAATCAATTTGAAAACAGCTTTAGAAAAATCAGTAAATACAATTTCTGCAAAATTAATGGATAGAGTTGGGCCAGAAGCTGTTGTAAATATGGTACATAGACTAGGAGTTACATCAGAAATTCCAGCAAGACCAGCAATTGCATTAGGAGCTGTTGAAATTACTGTGGAAGAAATGGTTGCAGCATTAAGCACATTTGCCAATGAAGGACAATATGTAAAACCTCAAATAATTACCCGAATAGAAGATAAAAATGGAGTTGTTATATTTGAAAGTATGCCAGAAACTAAAGATGTGGTTAATAAAGATGTAGCTTATGCAGTTATAAAATTAATGGCTGGTGTTACAGAAGGAGGAGGAACAGGAGCAAGATTAAGAAGAGGAAGTGCAGGGTTTATGAGTTATGATTATAATCTTCAAAACGAAATTTCTGGTAAAACAGGAACGTCTCAAAATAATTCTGATGGTTGGTTTATGGGAATGGTTCCAAATTTAGCAGCAGGAGTTTGGGTTGGAAATGAAGACAGATCAGCTCACTTTAGAAGAACATATTATGGACAAGGAGCAACGATGGCCTTACCTATTTGGGGTATCTTTATGGATAAATGTTATAAAGATAAATCGTTAAATGTCTCTCAAGAAAGATTTCCAAAACCTGCAGACATGTCCATAAAAGTAGATTGTTGGACTGCAAGAAAAGTAATTGATACAACAGAAACAGTTGTGCCAGATATCGAAGAATTACAATTTTAAAAATATTGAAACACCTTTGAAAAAAGGTGTTTTTTTTATACTTTTAAACAAAATTAAGAACAACTATGATTAATAGAAAAGTAAATAATGTACAAGAAGCCTTGCAAGGTATTAAAGACAACATGACTATTATGTTAGGTGGTTTTGGACTTTGTGGAATTCCAGAAAATAGCATTGCAGAACTTGTGAAAATGAATACTTCAGGATTAACTTGTATTTCAAATAATGCAGGAGTTGATGATTTTGGATTAGGACTACTTTTACAAAAGAGACAAATCAAAAAAATGATATCTTCTTATGTTGGAGAAAATGCCGAATTTGAACGTCAAATGCTTTCAGGAGAATTAGATGTTGAATTAACACCTCAAGGAACTTTAGCAGAAAAATGCAGAGCTGCACAAGCAGGAATTCCCGCTTTTTTTACACCTGCAGGTTACGGAACAGAAGTGGCCGAAGGTAAAGAAACTAGAGAATTCAACGGAAAAATGCATGTGATGGAATTAGCTTATAAAGCTGACTTTGCCATTGTAAAAGCTTGGAAAGGTGACGAAGCAGGGAATTTAATTTTTAAAGGAACTGCTAGAAATTTCAATGCTGTTATGGCTGGAGCTGCAAAAATCACAATTGCTGAGGTGGAAGAATTAGTTCCTGCAGGAACTTTAGATCCAAATCAAATTCATATTCCAGGAATTATGGTAAATCGTATTTTCCAAGGAACAACATTTGAAAAAAGAATTGAACAACGTACTGTAAGACAAAGAGATTAATTATGGCATTAGATAAAAATCAAATTGCAATGCGAATTGCAAAAGAAGTAAAAGATGGTTACTACGTAAACCTTGGAATTGGTATTCCAACTTTAGTAGCTAATTTTGTAAGAAATGATATTGCAGTTGAATTTCAATCTGAAAATGGAGTTCTAGGAATGGGACCTTTTCCATTTGAAGGTGAAGAAGATGCAGATATTATCAATGCAGGAAAACAAACAATCACAACTTTACCTGGAGCAAGTTTCTTTGATTCTGCTTTTAGTTTTGGAATGATTCGCAGTCAAAAAGTTGATTTAACTATTTTAGGAGCTATGGAAGTTTCTGAAAATGGAGACATTGCCAATTGGAAAATTCCAGGAAAAATGGTAAAAGGAATGGGTGGAGCAATGGATTTAGTAGCTTCTGCTGAAAACATTATTGTAGCTATGATGCATGTTAACAGAGCAGGAGAATCTAAATTATTAAAACAATGTTCGCTTCCATTAACAGGTGTTGGTTGTGTAAAGAAAATCGTAACCGAATTAGCAGTAATTGAAATTACACCAAAAGGATTTAAATTATTAGAAAGAGCTCCCGGAGTTTCAATTGAAGATATAAAAAATGCCACAGAAGGCACATTAATTATAGAAGGAGACATTCCTGAAATGATATTAAATTAAAAAAACAAAAAATGTTTAAAAATCCAGCAATAGCTGGATTTTTTTTGCTTAATCCATAAATTAAAAGTTAAAAAAATATGTAATAAATAATAATATGTGGTTTTACCGTAATAAATATTAAAATATTGTTAATATATTTAAAATCTCAAAATTAAATGCCTATTAACTAATTTAACAACAGATTTATTATGAAAAAAAAATTACCTAAAAGTTGGATGGCAATAGCTGCCCTCAGTTTAATCTCACTAACCGTTTCCGCTCAAGAGGGAGATAGAAATGTGAAACAAAAAATTACTGATGAAAATGGACAAATAAGTTTAGTCGTTTTTAATGAAACGTCTTCTTATTCAACAAAAGATTCGAGGACCATTTTTAAAGATCAGTTTAATTTGTCAGATGATTCTGAGTTTGTTTCAATTTATTCAGAACAAGATAGTAAAGGTTTCTTCCATGAAAAATTTCAATTGTTTCACAAAGGAATTAAAGTTGAATTTGTAACGTACACATTACATTCAAAAAACGGAAAAGTTGTTTCAATTAGTGGAGAAATGTATCCAATTAATGATTTCAAAATAATTCCATCTTTAAATGCACAAACTGCTTTTAATAATGCAACTAGACATATTGGAGCAACTTCATATTTATGGGATAATCCAGAAGAAGCTGTTTTAGCAGGTAATTATCAAAAACCACAAGGCGAATTAATGATTATGCCTTTTTTTAATGACATTACCATTAATAGTAAAGAAAAAGTAAAACTTAAATTAGTTTATAAATTTGATATTTATGCTTCTCAACCCTTAAGTAGAGGAGATGTTTATGTAGATGCACATTCAGGAGAAGTAATTTTCTATAATGCTACAATTAAGCATGCTAATAATTTTGGTCATTCATCTTTTAACCCTTTAACAAAAAAGGCCAAATATATTCCAGAAGTTTCAACTGAAAAAACAAAACAACTTACAAATACTTTAGAAACATTAGTTGCAGGAACAGCTTCAACAAGATATAGTGGTTCTCAATCTATTGAAACTACTTTAAGCGGAGGAAGTTATATTTTAAAAGATGCAACTCGTGGAAGCGGAGTAAATACTTATGATTTAAACACAAGTACAAATTATAGCTCAGCTGTAAATTTTACAGATAATGATAATAACTGGACAACAGCAGAACATTCTGGTAACAAAGATAATGGAGCATTAGATGCACATTGGGGAGCAGAAAAAACATTTGATTATTGGGGTGTAAAACACAATAGAAATAGTTTCAATAATTCTGGTGCAGCAATTAATAGTTACGTTCATTATAGTGCTAATTATGACAATGCTTTCTGGGATGGTTCTAGAATGACTTATGGTGATGGTAGTGGAACATATTTCGATATCTTAACTTCATTAGACGTTGCAGCACATGAAATTGGTCATGCAGTTTGTACGTATACAGCTAATTTAGCATATCAAAGAGAATCTGGAGCATTAAACGAAGCTTTTTCAGATATTTGGGGAGCAGCTGTTGAGTTTTATGCAGCACCTACAAAAAGTACTTGGTTAATTGGTGAAGATATTGAAAGACGTTCTGGACATTTAGCTTTACGTTCAATGAGTAATCCAAAAAGTGAAGGGCAACCAGACACTTATGGCGGAACTTATTGGCAAAATCCTAACTGTGGAACTCCAACTCAAGCAAATGATTATTGTGGAGTACATACAAATAGTGGTGTTTTAAATCACTGGTTTTATATTTTAGTTCAAGGAAAATCAGGAACAAATGATATAGGAAGTACTTACAATGTATCAGGAATTGGAATGGATAAAGCATCAAACATTGCTTATCGTTTAGAGAGTCAATATTTATCAGCTAATTCTACTTACGCTAATGCTAGAACTTACGGAATTCAATCTGCTGTAGATTTATATGGAGCAGGTTCACCTGAAGTTATTGCTACTACAAATGCATTTTATGCTGTTGGAGTTGGAGCAGCTTATGTTATTGCAGATTCACAAGCACCTTCTACACCTACAAACTTAGTAGCTTCTGGAACAACTGCTTCTTCAACAAATTTAAGTTGGAATGCATCTACAGATAATATTGGTGTTACAGGATATGAAGTTTATAGAAATGGAACTTTAGTAACAACTGCAACAGGAACTACTTATGTTGCTTCAGGTTTAGCAGGTTCAACTACTTATGCATTTACAGTAAAAGCAAAAGATGCAGCAGGAAATTTATCAACAACAAGTAATACAGCTTCAGTAACAACTTTAGCAGGTTCAACTACTTATTGTGCTTCTCAAGGAAACAATACAAATGATGAAAGAATTTCAAAAGTTGTATTTGCTACAATTAACAATTCATCAACAGGAACTGCAGGTTATGAAGATTTTACTTCAATTTCAACAACTGTAGCTCAAGGTTCATCAAACACAATAACGATTACACCTCTTTGGACAGGAACTGTTTATAGTGAAGGTTATGCTGTATTTGTAGATTATAATAAAGATGGAGATTTTGATGACGCAGGTGAAACTGTTTGGACAAAAGCAACTTCAACTTCAACTCCAGCAAGTGGTTCATTTACAATTCCAGCAACTGCTTCTACAGGAGTTACAAGAATGAGAGTTTCTATGAAATATAATGGTGTACCAACATCATGTGAAGCATTTTCTTATGGACAAGTAGAAGATTATACTGTAAACATTACAGGAACAACTGCTGATACACAAGCACCAACTGCACCAACAAGTTTAGCTGCTTCAAATGTAACTGAAACTACTGCATCACTTTCATGGAATGCATCAACAGATAATGTTGGAGTTACAGGTTATGATGTTTATAGTGGTTCAACTTTATTAGGAAATGTAGCTGGAACTTCAGCTAATATTACAGGATTAACAGCAAATACTTCTTATACTTATAGTGTAAGAGCTTTAGATGCAGCTGGAAATGTCTCATCTTCAAGTAATGCAGTTACATTTACAACTTTAGGTGGTGCTACAGGAAATTCTACTACTACATTACATGAAGGATTCTTTGAATCTGGATGGGATGGATGGCAAGATGGTGGAAGTGATTGTGCTCGTTATTCAGGTTCAAGATCTTTTGAAGGAAGTTATTCAATTTATGTAAGAGATAATTCAGGTTCAGCTTCAACAATGACATCACCTACATTTAATTTAGGCTCATATGACGCAGTTGAATTCAAATTCTATTTCTATACAAATTCTATGGAATCAGGAGAAGATTTCTTTGTACAATTCTATAATGGTTCTTCTTGGACAACTGTTGCAACATATGTAAGTGGATCTAGTTTTAACAACAACACTTTTTATTCTGGAACACTTAATTTAACTAAAGCACAATACAATTTTGCATCAAATTCACAATTTAGAATTCAATGTGATGCTTCTGCAAATGATGATTTAGTATATATTGACCAAGTAACTGTAAAAGGAATTATTGGAACTGGTTTTGCACCAAATAGCATTAACCAATTATCAACACCAAATTCATTATCAATAAATAATGTTGATGAGATTGACGGTGACTTTATGATTTATCCAAATCCAGTAACTGATGGAATGTTGAATGTAAGAGTGCCTTCTGAAAAAGCTTCATATAGCATTATCAACTTATTAGGACAAACAGTTTTAAAAGGAGATGTTTCGCAAGAAGCGATAAACGTTTCGTCTTTAAATGCTGGAGTTTATATAATTGAAATAAATGATGGTGAAGAAGTTAACAATCTAAAATTCATCAAGAAATAATAAATCTTAACTAAATAAAAATCCCGATTACATTAATTTGTAATCGGGATTTTTTTTATTCTTTGATGTTGTAAAATTTATAGAAAAGTATCTTATAATTTAATAGTTTTTCCACTATTCAAATATTCCAACAAAACGTCATTGGCATTTCCAAACGTTGGATGTTGATCCGATACGTTTACAACCCTTTTCTTATTTAATTTATACATTAAATCAAATTCAGTCGTAAATAAAATCACAGACAAAAAAGGATTGTTTAAAAAAGGGAGTAATCTATCAAAAGCTGTATCGACAGTGTGAATTTCAAACAATTCTTCTTGTTGAAAACGAAACTTTAATTCCATTTTCAATTCGTCGCCATCAATAACTGGACGAATGTAAATGTTTTTTAGTTCAGTATTTCCAATAGTTTTTGCAAAAGTCAATTTTGCAAAAGTTCCATCAGTTAAACTAGTTTTAAATCTCGTATAAAAATCTTTAAAAGAATCAGTAAAAGGCATATTTCTTATTTTATATTAAAAAAACCAACTTGCGACAAAGATAGCAGTTATTACACAGATTAAATCAACTAAAAGCATTGTTCCTAAAGTGTATCTTGTGTTTTTCATGTTAATACTACCAAAATAAACTGCAATTACGTAAAACGTTGTTTCTGCACTACATTGAAAAATACTACTTAATCGTCCTGTTAATGAATCTGGACCATACGTTTTCATAGCATCAATCATAAATCCACGAGAACCACCAGAACTAAATGGTCGCAACATTGCTACCGGTAATGAATCCGTAATTTCTTTACTCATTCCAGCATGACTAGCAATAAACGAAATTCCGTTTGAAATTAAATCAAACAAACCACTATTTCTAAACATTGAAATAGCAACAAGCATAGCCAAAACATAAGGAAAAATTGTAACTCCGGTTTTTAAACCATTATTCGCACCAACTACAAATGAATCAAAAATAGTAGTTTTTAGAGCAGTAAATTTCTTTTCATTTATCCAAGAAAATATCAGTGTAAAAGCAATTATCAAAACTAACATCAAACCTGAAAGATTAGCAGTAAAGAAGTTTTTTTCAACTAAATTTAAAGCATTTATGTAAAACAATAATCCTACAATTGCACCAATTAAGGTGAATAACGCAATGACTAATGAAGCACTTTTAAAGTTTATTTTTTGACGAATACCAACAATAATAAATGCAGCAATTGTTCCAATAAATGAAGTAATGATACAAGGCAACATTACATCAGCAGGATTGGCAGCATTTTCTGCAGCACGATATCCAATTATTGAAGTTGGAATTAGAGTTAAACCTGCAGCATGTAAGCACATAAACATGATTTGAGCATCACTAGCTTTGTCTTTATCCGGATTTATTTCTTGTAAACTTTGCATGGCTTTTAGCCCAAAAGGTGTTGCCGCTGAATCTAATCCAAGAAAGTTAGCTGCAAAATTTAAAGTCATGTACGATATAGACTCATGATTTTTAGGAACAGATGGAAATATTTTTGTAAAAACTGGACTCAATTTTTTAGCTAATTTATCAGAAGCACCAGAATCAATAAGCAATTGCATTAGACCACAAAAGAAGGCTAAATAAGCAATTAACGGAATGATTAAATCGACTAAACTACTTTTTGCAGTAGCTAATAAACCATCCGATTTTTGAACACCACTGTATATTTTTACCGTTTGATTTTTATAAACGTAAGTTGTATCAGGATTTGTTGTTACGTTGTTAAGAATATATGTTTTTTCTTTAGATTTTTCAATACTATCTTTAATAAAAACCGGAATTTCATTCAAAAATTTTTCTGAAACTAAAACCGGATCATCTTTTTGACCATTCAATAGAAAATCAATAGTATAAGTGTTTCCAGAAAACAAACTAACCACAACAAAAAGAATTGACGAAACAAAAATTGCCAACCAAAACCTGCTCAATACCATAATTTGAATTTTTGTAAAAGTAGTAAATCAATGTCAATTTCAATAACAATGTCAAAAATCAATGACAATTTTGGAATTTAGAATTTTACTTTTAGAATTTTATATTATACATGTAAAATTTCATCATCAACTAACAAATCTTCTCTTCTCATTTTTAAGAAAACTTGAGCAACGGCAATTACGTCTTTTTCACAATACGTTACAATTCTGTCAATATCATTTTCAATATAATAAACTCTAGCAACTTCGCTTCCATCAATATCATCTTTTGGAGATTTAATTCCGAAAATTTTAGTCAATAATTTTAAAGAAGTAAAATGTTTATAATCACCAAATTTCCATAATTCTAAAGTGTCTAAATGAGGAACTTCCCAAGGTTTTTTACCAAATAAGTTTATTTTTTGTGGTAAAACCAAGTCATTAATGATCATTCTACGTGCAATAAACGGAATATCAAATTCCTTGATGTTATGACCACATAAAAGATGAGCTGTTAAATGAAAATTTTCATTCAATAAATTAGAAAAATCTTGTAATATTTTCTTTTCTTCTCCAAAAAAAGATGTCACTCTAAAATTTCTAACATCACTTTTGTTGTTAAAATACCCAACAGAAATACAAATTATTTTTCCGAATTCTGCCCAAATTCCAGCTCGTTCGTAAAAATCTTCTGCACTAACTTCGTCTCTTCTTTGGTACTGTGTTTTTTGTTCCCAAAGTTTTTTAGTTTCTTCATCCATTCCTAAATAACTCGTTTCTTGAGGAACAGTTTCTATATCTAAAAATAGAATATTGTTGAGGTTTATTTTTTCAATCATGGTGTATTATTAATAAGTGAGTATCTTTTTTCTTTTCTCTTTCTTCTATTTTCTCTTTTCCAACATTTCGTAAGCTTCTTCCACATAAGTATATAAATCATTACTATGAGGATCAGTTGCCGTTTGAAGTCCTTTTAAATGTCCTAAACGAACAATAATTAAATCATCTTCAGGAATTACAATTACAAATTGCCCTAAATGACCTCTCATGTAAAATAACTCTTTTCCATTAATTGTGTGCATCCACCAACCATAACCATATTGTGGACTGTCTTTAAATCGTGGTGTAATGCACTTTTTCACAAAAGTTGAATCAAGAATTTGTTCTCCATTCCATTTTCCGTTTTGCTTGTATAGTTTTCCAAAACGCGCAAAATCTCTAGCATTACTTGCAATGCAACAATATGCTTTTTCAATTCCGTCTGGTTCATGGTCTAATTGCCAAAGAGCGTCATTTTCTGCACCCATTGGTTGCCAAAAGTTTTTAGATACATAATCAGAAACATATTCACCAGTTGCTTTTTCAATACACATGGCTAACAATTGTGTTGCACCACTCAAATATTTAAAAGATTGACCAGGTTTTTCATTGATTTCTAATCCTAAAATTACATCCTTTAAATCATTATCAAAATAAGCACGAGTTACAATAGAAAGCGGACTATAATATTTTTCATCCCAACTTAATCCAGAAGCCATTGATGATAAATCACCAACTGTAACATCTTTTGCAAATTTGCCTTTTAGTTCAGGAAAAAAATCAGATACTTTTTGGTCTAAATTTTTAATTTTTCCTTGCATTATAGCTTTTCCTAAAGCAGCAGTAATTACACTTTTTGCCATAGAAAACGAATTGGTTTTTGAGTTTTTATCAAATCCATTAAAATAACTTTCATGCCAAATACTATCATTCTTAATAATTAAAAATGCAACTGTTTGAAGTTCTTTATGAGTTTTTGCAAGAGTTGGAGTAGCTTCAACAGAATTATAGTCCTTAGCAATATTCCATGGTTGAACTGTTCCTTTTTTGATTTCCCTATTTGGAAAATGTGTATAGTCTTCTAAAAAAGCTGTTGTATAACCTCTGAAATAAATGGTTCTAACTGCTCTAAGTAAATAATCTACATCAAAAATGTACATTAATATAATGATACTTACTAAGACAATAGCAAACCACTTGAAGAATTTTTTGAGAAATCTCATTTGTAAATTGTTTAGCACGAATTTAATGAAATTTCTATATAAAAAAGAGAAATCGATTTAGATTTTAAAACAAAGATTGTTGCTTTACTGGATTTTCATGATCTAACAACCATTTTTTTCGCCATAAACCACCAGCGTAACCTGTTAATGAACCATCAGAACCTATTACTCTATGACAAGGAACCACAATCCAAAGTGGATTTTTTCCGTTAGCGTTTGCAACTGCTCTAATTGCTTTTACATCACCTAGTTTTATAGAAAGTTCTTGATAAGAAATTGTCTTTCCGTAAGGAATGTTAAGTAATTCTTGCCAAACCTTTTGTTGAAAATCGGTTCCTTTTGGATTTAATTTAAAATTGAAATCATTTCTATTTCCTTCAAAATAATCTTGAATTTGGTTTACTGCTTCTTGTAGTTCAAGAGGAATTTTTTTGGAGACTTTTTGTTCCTCATCAAAAACATGAATTTTTGAAATTCCGTTTTCATCACCTATTATTTCTGTGAATCCTAAAATAGTTTTTATAATTGCAGTTTCCATAAAATAAATGTAATGATTATTTAGAAAAGGTCTTCTCTTTTGAATTTGTAATTCAAAAATTCTAACACTTTTTTACTATTGATTAGTTTTCCAAGAGATTTTTTTGATTCATCAAATTCAGGCAAAGTCAAATTATTTTCAATTGCTTTTTGAGTGTAATATTCTTTTCTAGTTGGGTGATGAGGAGAAACAGCATTCAAAACTAAGCTGTCATACTGAACTTGATTCAGAATTTCACAAATTATTCCAATACAATCTTCTTGATGAATTAAGTTTATAGGAGCATCTGGGTTTTCTATATCTTTTTTTCCTGCTAAAAACTTTATAGGATGTCTGTCTTCACCGATTAAACCTCCAAAACGAAGAATTGTAATTTGAAAATTATTATTTGAAAGCAACAAATCTTCAGTTTGAACTAACTGTTTGCCGCTTTCAGAATCTGAATTTGGAATGGTATTTTCGTCAATTTCGACTATAGGAAATGCATCTGCATAAACACTTGTTGAACTTATAAAAAGAACTTTTTTTACAGTTGATTTTTCAACTTCAGCAATCAACAGTTTTATTTTTTCAACAAAATTTTCAGTTGGATTACTTCGTAATTTTGGAGGAATGTCAATAATTAAAACTTCCGAATTTTCTAAAAAACCAACAATATTTCCTTTAATTTCATTTTCAGAAAGCTCAATTTGAAAAGGTTGAATGTTATTACTTTCCAAAAGTTCTAATTTACTTTCAGAAGTTGTTGAGCCTTTTACATCATAACCAGTTTCTATTAACTTTTTCGCTAATGGAAATCCTAACCAACCGATTCCTAATATTGAAATCTTTCTTCTTTCTTCTTTCATCCAGCTTTTAAAATCTAAATTTCTTTTCTAACCAACATAATAAACTCATCTTCTAACAATCTATATCCTTGATCATATAAAAAGTAATACGTATTTCCAGTTTTTGTATTTAAGATACTAGTAAAAAACTCCATGTCAAAACCTTTGCTTAACAACTTAGTTTTTGTAGTTTTTCCTTTTCCTTCAGGATTTAAGTCGCAAAGAATTCTGTAGTTTTTACGCAACTTGTTGTTTACGTTTCGCATCAAATTATTTTGATCTTTGTTCATTTTGTTGTTATAAGCATTACGACAACCGTCAGAACAAAACTTTTTGTCTTCTCTACCTATAATTTTATCACCACATTCTAAACAATTTTTACTCATAATTTACTTCTTAAAATTAAAAACCATTTCCTCATTTGAATCTTCAAAATAGGCATAAATCTTTACTTCATTTGCTGATATATATTCAAAAGTAAAATTGTCGAAATACATTCTGTTGCCTTCTTTTTTAATGAATTTAAAATCTTCTGATTGGTCTTTTTCTTCCCAACCTTTTAAATTGGCATCAAAATGTTTGATTTGATATTCTAAGGTTCCGTCTTTTTCAACAATGTGCCCTAGTTCATAAAAGACAATTTTTTCTTTAACCACTAGCTTAAAGTTAAACATCATAGATCCACCAAAAGGATTGCTCCAATTTTCTTCATAAGTTCCGCCAAAAGCTTCGCCTTTCCAATTTCCAGCTAACCATTTTATGTCTTGTAAAGTTGCCTTTTCAGAACCTTTTTCATCATTGTAATGCAAGGTATTTTGAGCGAAACAAAATGATGTAAATAATAAAAATAGAATTAATTTTTTCATGATTAGTAGTTATAAAATCAGATTCTGAATCAAGTTCAGAATGACAAAAATTGGATTATTTAAGTTTTTTAAGTTGGTATAAATCATGTCTTCTGTCTTTCATAGTTCTAACACTTCCATGTTGGTGTAATTCTTTTAATAAATTTATATCGACATCGACGATTAGAGTCATTTCAGTATTTGGAGTTGCTTCTGCTTTAATTCCATTACTAGGAAAAGCAAAATCAGAAGGTGTAAATACAGCAGCTTGTGCATATTGAATATCCATGTTGTTTACTTTTGGTAAGTTTCCAACACAACCAGCAATTGCTACATAACATTCGTTTTCAATAGCTCTTGCTTGTGCACAATGTTTTACACGAGTATAACCATTTTGAGTATCGGTTAAGAAAGGAACAAATAAGATATTCATACCTTCATCAGCCATAAGTCTAGATAACTCTGGAAATTCAACATCATAACAAATTACGATTCCTACTTTTCCACAATCCGTGTCAAAAGTTTGAATGGCATCACCACCTGTAATTCCCCAATGGAAAACTTCGTTTGGTGTAATGTGAATTTTGCGATACATTTCGTTTGTTCCATCTCTTTTACATAAGAAACCAACATTATAAACATGACCATCTTCTAAGTAAGGCATGCTTCCGGTGATGATATTTATGTTGTATGAAATGGCAAATTCTTGGAATTTTAATTTTACCGCTTCAGTATGACGTGCTAATTCTTTTATGGCTTCAGCTTCAGATAAGTGATTGTAATCTGCCATTAAAGGTGCAGTGAATAATTCTGGAAATAATGCAAAATCACTTCCATAACCAGAAACAGCATCAATGAAGAATTCGGCTTGTTCAAATAATGCATCTAAATTGCTCAATGAACGCATTTGCCATTGAATTAATCCTAAACGTACAATACTTTTTTCTGTGTTAATTAATTTTGGATTGTCTTCATAATAAACGTTGTTCCATTCTAATAAAACAGCATATTCTAAAGATTCTTTATCACCTTCTAAGTAATTTTTAAGGACACGAACTTCGTGAAAATCATTACTTAATTGAAAAGAAAGAACAGGATCATAAATTTCCTTTTTCTTTACTTTATCGATATAAACTTTTGGAGTTATCTCGTCTTTATATTTTCCATATGTTGGAATTCTACCTGCAAAAATTATAGATTTTAAATTTAATTGATCACATAATTCTTTTCTTGCATCATATAAACGTCTACCTAATCTAAGTCCGCGATATTTAGGATTAATAAAAACATCTATTCCATAAATAACTTCTCCGTCTTCATTATGTGTAGAAAATGTATAATTACCTGTAATTCCTTTATAAGTTCTTGTTTTAAAAGCAAATTCTTCAGTAACTAAAATAGATAAAGCAGAACCTACAACAATGCCATCAACTACAATTACTAATTGACCTTCTGGGAATTTTTTTAATAATACTTCTAATTGTGCTTCTTTCCAAAACGAATCTTCCATTTCTGGATAAGACTCAATCATTGATTTTTTTAATTCTTTGTAATCTTCTATTTGTAGATTTCTTAATTCAACAGACTGTATTGTTTTAGGCATATTTAACTATTTTTCTTGCAAAGATAATAAAATTATTATCCGTTTACAAACGTTTACAAATATTTACAACCGAAAGTAAACAGATAACTACCGAATAAGTTTTGAAAGCTGTCTAATCTTTGCACTGTCGAAATGAAACACTGACAATTGCAATTACAAAAATCAAGTTCAATAGAAATGATAATTTTAATAGTTAAGTTTTATTAGACACGAAAATAATTTTATATAAACAATTTAAATTTTTACACGCCATGAATGCATTAAGAAACAAAGTACAATTAATCGGTCACGTAGGACAAGAACCAGAAATCAAAACTTTTGAAGGAGGAAAAAAATTAGCGAACATTACGCTAGCAACAAACGAAAGCTACACCAACGCAAAAGGTGAAAAAGTAGAACAAACGGAATGGCATCGTTTAACAGCTTGGGGAAAAACGGCTGATTTAATAGAAAACTACGTTATCAAAGGAAAAGAAATTGCTATTGAAGGAAAACTTTCACACAGAAGTTATGATGACAAAGACGGTGTAAAACGCTACATCACAGAAGTTGTAATTAGTGAGTTGCTTTTACTAGGAAAGTAATTTTTTTAAAGATTGCACGGATTTCAAATTATGAAGTTCGTGCAATTCTTTTTTATAACCTTAAAATTTTAAACCATGAACATAAGAGTTTTCAACATAAGATTAAGTAAAGAGTTTTGTATCGTTGATCAAAACCGAATGAATGAATTTTTAGATAGTGTAGAAGTAAAGTTGACTTCAACCAATTTTGTTACAACAGGATCAGCTGATTATTGGTCAGCTGTAGTTTTTTACGACTTAAAAAATAAAATTGATAAATCTTCAAAAGAAGTCAAATCAACTTTTGAAGATTTATCAGAACACGAAAAGGAAATTTTTTCATCATTGAAGCAATGGAGAAATGATTTAGCAAGAGATTTGAGTTGGTCAGCTTTTAGAATTTGTCACAATGCACATTTATTAGCAATTGTCGAAGCAAAACCAGAAACTTTAGAAGAATTAGCCAAAGTAAAAGGATTTGGAGAAGTTAGAACTGAAAAATATGGAGAAGATATTTTAGCTGTTTTAAATGCTTTTTAAAATATTTAAAATCTCTTTAACATTTGAAAGTGCTATGAAGTTCTCATGTTCAATCTCGAAATCTATTTTTTCGTATTCCCAAGTGGTGTGATACGGAATATGAATTCCAAAACCACCTAAATTTAGAATAGGTAAAACATCTGATTTTAAAGAATTCCCAATCATTAAAATGTCTTCAGGTTTGCATTCTAAACGTCCAAACATTTTTGTGTAATCTAATTCAGATTTATCACTCAATACTTCAATATGATGAAAATAATGACCAATTCCGGAATCGTGAAGTTTTCTGTGTTGGTCTTTTAAATCACCTTTTGTAGCAACAACCAATTTGTATTTTCCGTGAAGTTCTTTTAAAACATCTTCAACATTAGGTAATAACTCAACAGGCTTTTGCAATAAATCTTTTCCAATAGTAATAATTTGTTCAATACCTTTTCCTGTAATATTATTATCTGTAATTTTCAAAGCAGTTTCTATCATAGAGAGCGTAAAAGCTTTAATTCCAAAACCATATAAAGGTAAATTCTTAACTTGATGATTCAATATCATACCCAAAATCTCTTGACTAGAAGCAAAATCTTGAAATAATTGACAAAATCGTTCTTGTGCTTCATCGAAATAAGGTTCGTTGTGCCAAAGCGTGTCGTCTGCGTCGAAAGCTATTATTTTTGGGTTCATTAGTTAGTTGGAAAATTTATAAAATTTATATTTTAAACTTTTTTTATCATATCCACCAAGATATAAATCTTCATTGATTTTAAATACAATTTGTTTTTCAATTTGTTCATTTTCATGAATAAATTTTCTCATACTATCAAATGGATTTACAACTTTTTCTTTTGGAATATGATTAAAATTTTCATCAAAAAGACAATTAACATACATTACTTTCCTGTTGTTATAAGAGTTAACATTAGAAACAGAATAACTTGTTAGTAATGATCCAATTAAAGATCCTGAAAAGCCACCGATAATTCCACCATATGAAGGTGCATAATTGTCTTTAATAGGTGATACTCCACCTATAGTCATTAAAATTGTGTTGTTTTTTTTGTAAAAAGAAATTGCTGGATACTCACTATTTATTTTTCGTAAAAACTTGTTTGTATTATCTAAAACTCTTCTTTTTTCTATATTTCCATTCTCTTGAATAATTTCAGAATTTTTAAATTTAATTTCTTCATCATCATTTATTTCTAATGCTTTTATCTCAACATTATCAAATGACTTAATCAAAATAATCATTTTATCATTATTCATTTTTAATTGAATAATTTTATCGTCAAAAATAAACGAATTAGAATCAACTAGACCAAATTCTGTTTCTTTTACAAAGGGTTTGCTATAAACATTTTGACTTGATGTAAAATCATCTAAGTTTAGAGTCACTGTTTGAGTTGAAGTAAGTGAGTTGTCAAAAACAAGCACTATTTTATTTTTAAAAACAAAACATTTTCTTTTTTCAGAACTTTTAACTAAAGTAGGTGGGGTTTCAGTTAAAATCATTTCCATATTATAACTTTTATCCATTCCTCTTTTTTCAGAAATTAAATTCCAAAGTGTAGATGTTCTTCCTTCAGAGTTGAAAAAGCGTTTGTCTTCAAAAGAAAAAGATTTTTTTATAACTGTATCTTCAAGGCTATATATATTTAATGTGCTAGAGTTTTTAACTATTGTAACTATGTAAAACTTTGAACCCAAAGTAATTTCATTGATAACTGCTTCATCTTTTAATTTAAATTCAACAATTTTTGATGAAACTTTTTGAGTGTTAAAATCTATATTTTGTTCTAAAATATCGTTTTTGCTACTCCAATAAATAGTATACAAATTACCCTTGTTTTTGTAGCCAAGAATTGAATAATATTTTTTATCAGGCCGTGCAACATTAAATTGTGTAGTAACTTCTAGTGTCTCATTTAACTTAATACATTTCATGTTTTCTTTATCAAAGAAAAACAATCCATTTTCATTATTTTCAGAATTAAAAATAGTTAAATATTCAGTTTTTTTCTCTAATTCAAGTGAAAATTCTTGAACAAGATTTTGACCATTAGATAAATAAAAACATATTGAAATTAAAAGGCAAAATATTTTTTTCATATTTTATATAATTAGCTAATCAAAGCACCATTCATAACACCATCTGCGTCAGGATTTACGAAAACTAATTTTCCTTCTGCGTTGTTTGTCATTAAGATCATTCCAGCACTTTCAACACCACGTAAAGCTCTAGGAGCCAAATTTACTAAAACAGTCACTCGTTTTCCAACAACTTCTTCTGGAGAAAAATGTTCTGCAATTCCAGAAACTATTGTTCTTACGTCAATTCCAGTATCAACTTTTAAAACTAAAAGTTTGTTGGCTTTTGGCATTTTTTCAGCTTCTAAAATTGTTCCTACACGAATGTCTAATTTAGAGAAATCATCAAAAGTTGAAACTTCTTTTTGTGGTTCTGCTTTAGCATTTTCCATTTCGTTAGATTTTTTTGTAGCTTCTAATTTATCTATTTGTTTTTGAACTTCTTCGTCTTCAATTTTTGAGAAAAGCAATTCGGCTTGACCAATTTTATTTCCAGCAGGCAATAAATCTGAATTTGTTGAAACATCATTCCAAGCTAATTTACAGTTCAACATGTTTTCTAATTTAGTTGATGTAAAAGGCAAGAAAGGTTCAGCTAAAACACTCAAAGCAGCAGCAATTTGCAAAGCAACATACATTTGTGTTTTTACTCTTTCAGGATTTTCTTTAACCATTTTCCATGGCTCTTCATCCGCTAAATATTTATTTCCTAAACGAGCAACATTCATCATTTCAACTAAAGCTTCTCTAAAACGGTAACGTTCAATTGAACTTGAAATCACATTTGGATAGGCTTTTAGTTCAGCAAAAGTTGCTTCATCTACTTCAGTAAATTCATTTGGATTGGGAACAATTCCATCATAATATTTGTTGGTTAAAACCACAACACGATTGATGAAGTTTCCAAAAACAGCTACTAATTCGTTATTATTTCTTGCTTGAAAATCTTTCCAAGTAAAGTCATTGTCTTTAGTTTCTGGAGCATTTGCTGTTAAAGCATAACGCAAAACATCTTGTTGGTTTGGAAAATCTTGTAAATATTCGTGCAACCAAACTGCCCAGTTTTTAGAAGTCGAAAGCTTATTTCCTTCTAAATTTAAAAATTCATTAGCTGGAACATTATCAGGTAAAATATAACTTCCTTCTGCTTTTAACATTGCTGGGAAAATAATACAATGAAATACAATATTATCTTTTCCTATAAAGTGAACTAATTTTGTATCAGCATCTTTCCAATACGGTTCCCAATCTTTTCCTTCTTTAGCAGCCCATTCTTTCGTTGAAGAAATGTAACCAATAGGAGCATCAAACCAAACGTATAATTTTTTTCCTTCTGCACCTTCAACAGGAACATCGATTCCCCAATCTAAATCACGTGTTACAGCTCTTGGTTTTAAACCATCATCTAACCACGATTTTACTTGACCTAAAACATTTGTTTTCCAGTCTTTAGCATGACCCACAGAAATCCATTCGGTTAAAAAATCTTGATATCTATCTAAAGGTAAAAACCAGTGTTTTGTTTCTCTTAAAGTTGGAACTTCTCCTGTAATGGTTGATTTTGGATTAATTAAATCCGTAGCATTTAAAGTTGAACCACATCTTTCACATTGATCACCATAAGCTTCAGGATTATCACATTTTGGACAAGTTCCTGTCACAAATCTATCCGCTAAAAACTGATCTGCTTTAGCATCGTATAATTGTTCGGTAACTTCTTCAATAAAATCACCTTGCTCATATAATTTTTTAAAGAATTCTTGAGCAGTATCATGATGAATTTTAGAAGATGTTCTTGAATAATTATCAAATGAAATTCCAAAATCTATAAAAGATTGACGAATAATTCCGTCATATTTATCAATTACTTCTTGAGGTGTAATGCCTTCTTTTTTAGCTTTCATAGAAATGGCAACACCGTGTTCGTCACTTCCACAAATAAAAGCAACATCTTTTCCTTGTAATCTTAAATATCTTGAATAAATATCACTTGGTACATAAACTCCAGCTAAATGTCCAATGTGAATAGGACCATTAGTGTAGGGTAAGGCTGCTGTAATTGTATATCTTTTCGGATTTTGTATCATTATGATTTTAATTTGAGTACAAAAATAATTGTTTAACTATGAATTATCGAATTTAATTTAGATTTTGTTTACTTTTGAGATAAAATCGTTATAAATGAGAATAATTGTTTTTGTAATGTTCATTTCTTTTCAGGTATTTGGACAAGAAATTGTTGTTTCCGATTCGTTACAAAAAACAAATCCAATTGTTTTTTATGAATTTTATGGTGGTATTGGAGGAGGAACAAACGGTTCAATGTTTTTTGCAGGAGCTAATTTAAATTATGAATTTGAAAAATCTAACTTAATAACTTTACGTTATACTGGATTTACTTCTTTTGAGAGAGAATACTTATATATTGGATATGTTCCATTTCCTATTTTTACTAGAGAAGAAAGTGTTCTTGAATATGCTTTTTTATATGGAAAACGATACACGTTTGACAACAAATCATTAAGTATTTCAGCAGGAATTTCAATCAATGATAGAACATTTTATAAATATTCAGAAGAATTAAATTACTATAATAAATTTGATGATATAAACATTGGTTTACCCGTTGAATTTAACATTAAATGGTTCAAAGCAGAAAAAAAGAGGTTTCGAGCTTATTATGGTTTAATTCCTATTGGTAAAAAAAGAGTTAGTTTTGGAAGAAGTATTGGTTTTAAAATAATAGGAAACTTTTCAAAAACTACTTATTTAGGTATTGGTTTAACCTATGGTTTTGGTTGGCATAAAAAATATTAAATTCGTGAAGCAGCTAATTATAATAATATTATTTTTAATTTCGTTTCAAAATTATTCCCAAAAGAAGATGAAAATTCCACCTTATTTAAAAAAAGGCGACACAGTTGCTATTGTTTGTACCGCTCGAAAATTTTTTCCAGAAGATGCAATTCCTGCTAAAGAATTATTAGAATCTTGGGGTTTAAAAATAAAATTGGGTGCAACTATTGGTTTAGATACTTGTCAATTAGGAGGAACCGATTTAGAAAGAGCTTCCGATTTTCAAAACATGATGGATGACGACAATATCAAAGCAATTTGGTGTTCTCGTGGTGGATATGGAACAGTTAGAATGGTTGATTTGTTAGATTTTACTAATTTCAATAAGAATCCAAAATGGATAATGGGTTTTAGTGATGTCACGGTTTTGCACTCACAAGCTAATGTTGAACGAGTTGCTTCTTTGCATTGCATTATGCCATTTACTGTCCCAAAAGCTTCTGATGAGGTAAAAGAAACCTTGCGAAAAGCTTTATTTGGAGAAAAAATTGAATATACAGTTCCTTCAAAACCTTATGATATTAAAGGAAAAACTTCAGGAGAATTAGTTGGTGGAAATTTATCAATTTTATATAGTTTATTAGGTTCAAAATCGTCTTTAGATACTAATAAAAAGGTACTTTATATTGAAGATTTAGATGAATATTTATATCATATCGATAGAATGATGCAAAATTTAAAGCGTAACGGATATTTTGAAAATTTAAATGGTTTACTTGTTGGTGGAATGACTGATATGCACGATAACGAAATTCCGTTTGGTCAAAATGCGGTGCAAATAATTACTGCGATTGCAAAAGAGTATAATATTCCAGTTTGTTTTGATTTTCCTGCTGGACATTTAAAAGATAATAGAACGCTTATTTTAGGAAAACAAGTTGATTTTGAAGTGAATGATAAAGCTGTTGTTTTAAAATTTAAGGATTAATTTTTGGAACACAGATTTGAGAAATTAAAATTTTTTTTAAAATAAAAAACTAACTGAACACTAAATACTGATTACTGAACACTGAAAAATGGCAGAACATAATGATTTAGGACAATTAGGAGAAGACTTAGCTGTTGATTTCTTACAAAAAAAAGGCTATGAAATCCTGGATAGAAATTGGCGTTTTCAGAAAGCTGAAGTAGATATTATTGCTCAAAAGAATAATATATTAGCGGTTGTGGAAGTCAAAACACGTTCTTGTTTAGAATTTGGATTACCACAAGATTTTGTAAAGCCAAAGAAAATCCAATTATTGGTAAAAGCCGTAAATGAATATGTGGTTAGTAAAGATTTAGATGTAACGGTTCGGTTTGATATTATTGCGATTCATTATACTAAAGCCACTATTGATATTGAGCATATTGAAGAAGCATTTTATTATTTTTAAAATCTTTTGTTATAATTGTAACATTTTGTATTTATTTTGTATCATTGCAAAAAAATTTATTAATGAAGACCGTATCATCCTTTGTAGAACATTATTTAAAAACTAAACCGTTTTTATTAAATTCATTATCTGAAGGCATAATTAATCTTACTTCTTTAGCTAGAAATATGATGCCAGAAGTGGAAAAACAATTGGGTAAAGACATTAAGCAAGGTGCTGTTGTAATGTCTTTAAAGAGGTTAACAGAAGAATTAGATTTTAAAATAAATCATAAGGTTATTAAAGTAATTAAGAATATTGGTGAAATAACAGTTCGTTCTTCTTTGAATGATTATACATATGCTATTTCGGATTCAATTTTAAACAAACATGCTGAATTAATTTCGAAAATTAATCTTCAAAAAGATATTTTTTATACTTCTTCCCGTGGTGTTAATGAAATTAATATTGTGTTGAGTAATTCAATGGATACAACTATTGAAGAACTTTTTACTGGAGAAAAAAAAATACAAAAGTTAAAAGATTTGTCATCTATTACTATAAAACTACCCAATGAAAATGTTAATGTTCCTGGTGTTTATTATTACATTTTTCAACGTTTAGCATGGGAAGGCATTGTACTTTATGAGGTGATTTCTACTTCAAATGAATTCACTTTTTTAGTTAGTGAACAACAGGTTGATATTGCTTTTAGAGTTATTAAGGACTTGAAGAATGTTTAACTAAAATCGTTGCATCAATTCTAAAGCCTTATTAATACTTTTTACATTATCAAAAGTAAGTAGTAATCTTAATCCGTTTTTAGTATCTTTTTCCTTTAGTTTGCAAATATTTCCATTGTGCTGAACAAACTGCATCACTTTTATAAATCGGTTTGATTGATAAAAATTAGATTGTTGGTCACTAATAAAATATCCAATCATTTTGCCTTGTTTCATGATTAGTTTTTCAAGACCAATTCTTGTGGCAATCCATTTTATTCTGACACTGTTTAATAAAGCAATAGCTTGTTTCGGTAAAGCTCCAAATCTATCAATTAATTTTTGCTCGAAAGCTAGTAATTGTTCTTCGGTTTTTATAGTTCCTAATTCGTTATACAAAGCCAATCGTTCTGAAACACTATTGATATAATCATCTGGAAACAACAATTCAAAATCAGCATCAATCAATATGTCTTTTACAAATTCTTTAGTTTCAATATCGTTTTCAGTTACATATAAATCCTTGAATTCGTTTTCTTTCAATTCATCAATAGCTTCATTCATGATTTTTTGATACGTATCAAAACCAATATCATTCATAAAACCACTTTGTTCACCACCTAATAAATCTCCAGCGCCACGAATTTCTAAATCCTTCATGGCAATATTAAATCCACTTCCTAATTCGCTAAATTGCTCTAAAGCATTAATACGTTTTTGAGCTTCACTTGTCATCATTGAATAAGGAGGTGTAATGAAATAACAAAATGCTTTTTTATTACTTCTACCAACACGACCACGCATTTGATGCAAATCAGATAATCCAAAATTATTCGCGTTATTTATGAAAATGGTGTTTGCATTTGGAACATCCAAACCACTTTCAATAATGGTTGTTGCTACCAAAACATCAAATTCTCCTTCCATAAAAGCCAGCATTAATTCTTCTAACTTTTTGCCGTCCATTTGACCGTGACCAATTCCAACTCGAGCATCTGGAACTAATCTCTGAATCATTCCAGCGACTTCTTTGATGTTTTCTATTCGATTATTAATAAAGAAAACTTGACCATTTCGCTGAATTTCATAAGTAATGGCATCACGAATTAATTCTTCGCTATGACGAATAACATTTGTTTCAATTGGATAACGATTTGGAGGTGGCGTTGTAATTACAGACAAATCACGAGCAGCCATCAATGAAAATTGTAATGTCCTTGGAATTGGAGTTGCCGTTAATGTCAATGTATCAACATTTGCAGCAATCGTTTTTAATTTATCTTTTACGTTGACGCCAAATTTTTGTTCTTCATCAACAATCAGCAATCCTAAATCTTTAAAAACTACATTTTTGTTGACTAATTGATGGGTTCCTATAATTATATCAACTTTTCCTTCGGCTAATTCTTTTATGGTTTCCGCTTTTTGTTTTGCCGTTCTAAATCGGTTTAAATAACTCACCGTAACTGGCATTTCTTTCAAACGTTCTGTAAACGTTCTATAATGTTGATAAGCCAAAATTGTAGTTGGAACTAAAATAGCAACTTGTTTTCCATTATCAACAGCTTTGAATGCTGCACGAATTGCGACTTCTGTTTTTCCAAAACCAACATCACCACAAACCAATCGATCCATTGGTCGTTCGTTTTCCATATCAGCTTTTACATCAGCTGTAGCGGTAATTTGATCGGGTGTATCTTCATAAATAAAAGAACTTTCTAATTCTTTTTGTAAATAGCTATCAGGTGCAAATTGAAATCCTTTTTCCAATCTTCGTTTCGCATACAATTGAATCAAATTAAATACAACATGTTTTACACGAGCTTTAGTTTTTTGTTTTAAAGTTTTCCAAGCACTACTTCCTAATTTGTAGATTTTTGGAGCAATTCCGTCTTTTCCATTAAACTTTGAAATTTTATGTAAGGAATGAATACTTACATAAACGATATCATTATCAGCGTAAGCGATTTTAATAGCTTCTTGGGTTTTTCCTTCAACCTGAATTTTTTGTAAACCACCAAATTTTCCAATTCCGTGATCTATATGTGTAACGTAATCTCCAACTTGTAAAGACGTTAATTCCTTAAGCGTAATCGTTTGCTTTTTGGAGTAATTACTCTTGATGTTGAACTTATGATAACGTTCAAAAATTTGATGATCAGTATAACAAGCTATTTGTAATTCTTCATCAATGAAGCCTTGATAAATCGATAAAACTTCTGTTTTATATTGCTTTCTTACACTTTCGTGATTTTCCTCATCCAAATCTTCAAAAATATCATGAAAACGATTAGCTTGATTTTGATTGGAACAGAATAAATAATTCTTAATTCCGTTAAAATGATTTTCACTTAAATTGTTCAGTAATAAATCAAATTGCTTGTTAAAAGAAGGTTGAGGTTGAATGTGAAATTCAAATTCTTTGGTTGTTTTGAATAAAGCGGTATTGCTTAATTCAACAATATTAAAATGAACAGCTTGCTTTAAAAATTGTTCTTGATTGACAAACAATTCTTTTGGTTGAGCATGTTTAATGTCTTTCGAAAGTTTATCAAAAGCTTCAATGGCTTTAGCAAATAATTTGTCTAATTGATTGCAAACCAATTCTGTATTCTGAGTAAAAATGACTGTTTTGTCGTTGATGTAATTCAGAAATGTTTCACGATTTTCATCTAAAAACTTATTTTCAACATTAGGAATAATTGAAATTTTCTTTAATTTTTCAACTGAAAGTTGGGTTTCTACATCAAAACTTCTAATGCTATCAACTTCGTTTCCAAAAAATTCAATTCTATAGGGATGATCGTTTGAAAATGAAAACACATCGATGATTCCACCACGAACAGAGAATTCTCCGGGTTCAGTTACGAAATCTACTCTTTTGAAATTGTATTCAAAAAGGGTTTCATTTATAAAATCGATTGATAGTTTATCGTTTACGGAAACCTTTAAAGTATTTTTTTCTAATTCTTTTCTTGTTACAACTTTTTCAAATAATGCTTCTGGATACGAAACAATAATTGCTGGTTTTTTTCTGGAATTTATACGGTTTAAAACTTCTGCACGAAGCAAAATATTGGCATTATCTGTTTCTTCAATTTGATAAGGCCTTCTGTATGAACCTGGATAAAACAATACATCATTAGAGTTGATAAGCAATTCCAAATCATTCAAATAATAGGCTGCTTCTTCTTTATCATTAAACAATAAAAGAAAAGGTAATTCAGTTTTTTCAAAAAGTGCTTGAATCACAAAGGAAATCGAAGAGCCTAATAAACCTTTGGCATGAATTTTTTGATTTTGTTGCACTAACGATTCAGCAAAAGCAGAAATTTTTGCAGATTTTTGATAGGAATTGGTTATTTCAGGTTTCAAAAAACTATTTTTTATTTAGTAAAGGAGATTTCCTTTTGTTTTGTGAATTATTTATAGAATCTTGCTGTTTCATTTTTTCCATCATCAATTCAGGTTTTGCATTTCTAGCAGTATCTAAAGCCTTAATCATGTATTCTTCACCAATTTCTTTTGGGATTCTTTTTTTAATAATAATTTCTTCCCATTGACTAACAAGAGCAATAATTTCTGCATTGATTTCAGGAATTAACTCTTTAATTTTACTTTGTGGTACATCTGTTAAGTGAATAAATGTATCAAGCATTTTAATTTTCGTATTTAAAGCGGCAATTCTACTTTTTACTTGAGGTTTGTCAAATTGTGGTGGGATATTTAACTGAAGAGAATCAATTTTTGAAGAAATATTCTTAGTTTTTAATTGAAAAGCCGTTAAATTACTTTTTGGTTTTTGGTTGATTTCAATAACAAATTGTTGCCATTCATTCCAATTTGCAACTTCATTTTGTGCAGTTGGAGAAAGCGTTGGGGTTTTTAAATTCCACACAGAATTAACCAAATTAAAGGTTTGGGTGTTTTTTGCAATAATTTTTTCGTTTTCAGCTTTTGTAGTATCTTCTTCACAAGAAAACAAGAAAATTGATATAAATAAAAAGGCAATAGATTTATACATACATTTCAATTGGATTACAAATGTACAAATGTTTAAAAAACAAAAGTAAAGTAATTAGCATAAGTTAACACATTTTTGTAAAAAAATTAATGTCAAGCAAATCAAGAACATAACTTTGTTTTTTTGAGACTTCTTAAATCGTAAGTGTTGATAATGAGAATTTTTTAAACATTTAGCAAAAAATTAGGGTGTTATTCTATAATTCAATACTTGAAAATACTATATTTGTGTAGCAAAAATTTAAGGAATTTATGAAAACAAAAGTTTTAATTATCGGTGCTTGTGGGCAAATAGGAACAGAACTTACCAAAAAATTGCGTGAGATTTATGGTATTGAAAATGTAGTAGCTTCTGACATTAGAAAATTAAATATAGATGTTGTTAACAATGGAATTTTTGAAGTAGTAAATGCTTTAGATTATAATCAAATTGATCATTTAGTGGAGCAATATGAAATTACAGATGTGTATTTGATGGCAGCGTTGTTATCAGCTACAGCTGAAAAAAACCCTGCATTTGCTTGGGATTTGAATATGAATTCGCTTTTCCATGTATTAAATATTGCTAAAGCAGGAAAAATTAAGAAAATATTTTGGCCTTCGAGTATTGCTGTTTTTGGTCCTACAACTCCAAGTCAGAACACACCTCAATATACTATCATGGAACCTTCAACGGTTTATGGAATTAGTAAACAATCTGGTGAACGTTGGTGTGAATATTATAGTAAACAATATGGTGTTGATGTAAGAAGTATCCGTTATCCAGGATTAATTAGTTGGGTTTCAGAGCCAGGTGGTGGAACAACAGATTATGCTGTTGAAATATATCATCAAGCTATTTTGACTGGAAATTATACTAGTTTCTTATCTAAAGATACAGCTTTACCAATGATGTATATGGATGACGCTATTAAAGCTACTGTACAAATTATGCAAGCACCTGAAGAGCAAATAAAAATCCGTTCATCTTATAATTTAAGTGGAATGAGTTTTACACCAGAACAAATTGCTTCAGAAATTAAAAAACATTACCCTGATTTTGCAATGAGCTATGAGCCCGATTTTAGACAAAAAATAGCAGATAGTTGGCCAGCAAGTATTGATGATTCATGTGCAAGAGAAGATTGGCATTGGCAGAATGATTTCAATATAGAAAACATGACAGATGAGATGTTTAAAAACTTAAAAGAGCACAAATACAATAAGTAGTTCTATTTCTTTTTTTCTTTTATAATTTTATCTTCAATCGTAGATTTTATTGAAATAACTTCAGTAGAATTATCATTTGGAATAGTCATAGAAAGTACATAATGTTTGATTTTCCAATCATTATTTATTCTAACTAAAACTCCTGAGCCTCTACAGATTTTCATTTGCGTATTTAATAATTCATCAAACCAAGCTGTTTTTCCATCAGTAGAAAAATAAATATTTCTTTCAAGTGATGTAAAATCCCAAGCTTTTCCTTTGTCAAAAAAAGGTTTTGAAAAAGTCATGAAATCTTTTTTGTTCCAGTTTTCTGTTGCATCTGTTCCAATGAAAATTCCGTCATCAGCAATAGCGTCAAAATAAGCTTGAAAATTTGTTTCGGCTGCGTCTTTGTGCCATTTGTCTACTATTGAATTAATTTTTGATTTACTGGTTTCTTCGGTTAAATTTTTATTTGAAACACAAGAACTAATTATGAAAAGTAGTGCTATTTGAAAGAATATTTTTTTCATGGTCATAAATTTTGTTAAATATACAAAACGAAGTTTTAGGTCGGTTTTAATAATTCAATTAATTTTTAGTTTACATTCGCACGTTATTTGTCCTTTCAGGTAACCTACACCATGGAAGAAAGTTTTGAAGAATTGATTTCGAGTTATATTGACAGTAAAACAGGTATTTCTAAAGACTTTTTAAGCGAAGCTTTAGCGAATAATCTAAAAAACAATTTGATTAAATTATACAAAGACGAAGAGTTAAAATCTGCTGGAATAGGACATTTTGGAACTTTTGCAAAAAATAAAGAGATTCGAAGTGATGTCATCTATTGGTTAGATAAAGAAAACAATAACCCTCATGAAATGGAGTTTTTTACTCTAATTGAAGATTTTATAGCTTATCTAAATAAAGAATGTTTTACTGGAATAAAAAGCTATGAATTTCACTATGCTTTGTATAAACCTGGAACTTTTTATAAACGACATTTAGATCAATTTCAAGACACAAGCAATCGTCAATTTTCCATGATAACTTATTTGAATGTGGGTTGGAAAGAAGGTGATGGAGGTGAGTTGAAAGTTTATGATGGTGAAAAATCACAAACAGTTAGTCCAACCAATCGTAAAACTGTTTTTTTTAAAAGTAATGAATTAGAACACGAAGTTTTAGAAACCAACCAATTAAGATTAAGTATAACTGGTTGGCTTCGAAAAGATCTTATTGATGTTATCGTTTCATAGCAAAGTGAGATTTAAATTCTCTTGCTTCTCCATTTTCATTAAAATAATTAACTACAAACCAATAATCTGTAGCGGGTAAATCATAACCATCTAGTTTTCCATCCCAACCAAAACCTGATGTTTTAAATTGTTTGATGAATTTTCCATATCTATCAAACACGGAAATAACTGCATTTGTACTATTTCTTAAATCCCAGATATTCCATGTGTCATTATATCCATCTCCATTTGGGGTAAAGTATTTTGGATATTTTAAAACAGTAGCAGTTACAAATATATCATTACAATTTCCTAAAATATCTCTTACATATATTATGTGCTCGCCAGATGACACATTATAAAAAACATTGTTAGACTGAAAACCACCTATATTATCTAATTGATATTCATATTCGCCATAACCATTTAAAATATTTATAGTTATTGAGGCACTATCATCAAAATCAGTTGAAACTATTGCTTCAGCAACGGCATAACTAGATTGTGAAACTAAAACAGTTGTAGTGTTATAATTACAATTTGAGCCAGAATCTGGAGTTAATTTAATAGTTTCAATTGTATATGTTCCTATTTGGGTAGCATTATACGATGGACCAGTATGAATTAGGTTGTTGTTAAAATACCAATTAACTGTAAAAAGTGAAGGGTTTAGGTTAGTGTCAATGAACGCTGGCTGGATAACATCGTTGGTTAGTGGATTAACACACATAAAAGCTTCTTGTAGATCCAAATCTAATAAAGGATAAATTGTTAAAGTAAAAGAGGTTTCATCATTACAATTCACGTTATTAAAAGCCGTACCATAAACATAAATAGTGTAAGTTCCAGGTGTGTTTATGCTATAGTCGGCCAAATTAATGATATCAGTTCCATTCTGACTCAAATAATAATTTACGTTATAACTTGAATTATCTAAAGGAGGTAAAGTATAAGTTCCACACTTTATGACATCTGAAAAACTTGGTAATACAGGAGTTTCTGAAATTGTAATTGTAAAAGAATCTTCGTCACTACAAAAAAAGCGTCCTCCATTTTGTGCATAAACATAAATCGTATAAGTACCCGGTGTGTTAAAAGTAAAGTCTAAAGTAGAAATAGGATCAATACCACCAGTTTGCCAGAAATAGTTTCCAATTGTTAAAGCAGGTAAAGTAAAAGTGTCACATTCTGTAATATCATTAAAAGTACCTACCTCTACGCCCAAGTAGTTTACCTGAAAAAGAGTTTCAGCATAACAACCATTAGCGTCTAGTGCCTCATTGAATATATATATAACTTGAGTTGTTGTAATTGCAGTGCCATTAGGTATTATATTTCCATTTCCTGCGGGTTCAGTGTAATATGTTCCATGTATTAAATTTGGCAACACAAATGGGTTACAGCTAAATATATCTGTAAAATTTTCTACCTGAGGTAAGGGAACAATTTCAACATTGAATGAAGTTTGATCAGAACAACCATTTAATATATCGTAAATGTATATGGTTTGTGTAGTAGAAATAATATCTCCAGCATTTAGCATTGTTCCACCACCATTAGTGGCTGTATAATAATTTCCACCAGACAATACAGGTAATTCAAAAGGATTGTTTGCACAACGAATTTCATCATTTAAATCATCAACAACTGGTTTTGGTTTAATAGTTATAGGTAATGTAAAAGTAGAAGTACAATTAGGTGTAGAAGTTGTATTTGCAAAAATATAAATGGTTTGTGAACTTGTAATAACAGTTCCGGCAGGAATGATTGTACCTTGACCTCCAATTTGTGTATAATAATTACCTACGATTAATGCTGGTAAAGTATAGCTTCCACAGACTACTTTAGGGGTTGGTTGGTTTAAAATAGCTACATAAAAAGAAGTCTCATTAGTACAAGTGCCATTATCAGCAAAAATATAAATAGTATCGGTTGTTGTTAAAGTATTTCCAGCAAATAAAGGAGTTCCTCCGCCATTTGTTTCTGTGAAATAATTTCCGTTTGAAATTGGTTGTAACGTATAGCTTCCACAAGTTATAACATCATTTAATGAGTCAACAGGTGGTAATATGTGAATTATTAAAGGATATGCTTCTTCTCTACAAAAAACACCATTAAATGCTACATAAAAATAAATAGTTTGATTAGTGGTTATTACTGTTCCTTCTGGGATAAGAACACCTGTCCCAGATGGGCCACCTGTATCTGAATAAAAATCACCAGCTTTAGGTTTAGGAACTACAAATTGACCACAATGTTCTAGATCAATTTCATATTCATCCATGAATGTTGCTAAAAAAGAAGTTTGATTTGTACAACCATTGGCATCTGGACCGTTGTAAATATAATAAGTTCCTGTTTCGTCAATTATGTCATTTGCATTTAATTGATTGCCAGAACCATTTGGACCAGTGTAATATGCTCCATTTGTTAGCGCAGGAAGTGTAAAGTTTTCACAAGCAATAACCTCTGGAATTGAATCCACTTGCGGTAAAGGGTTTACTATAATTTGAAAACTAGTTACAGCAAAACAACTTGAATTTGAAGTACTTTCAACCCTTACCCAAATTGTTCTAGGAGAAGTTGCTGATGTTATAGTTGCTGATGAACTTGTAGCATTTGTATTGTTTGTAGCATTTACTTCTGAATTAAAATATGTAATGGTCAAATTATTTGAACTTTGTCCATTTAATATTTGACTATTTTGAGTTGTTAAATCTATAGTTAAAGAAGCCGCATTATTGCATAAATTTATATTATTTGGTTGATTTGCTATAACAGGACTGTTTACCAATAAATCAAATGAATATTGAGCACTACAAAATGTATTATTGCTAATGTTAAAAAGCTTAATATATATTGTTTCATTACCACTACTAGCATAAGTATTTAAACTTGAAGAAGGTATCGAATTATTGGCATTTACATTAGCTATTGAATTATAATAAAAAATTTGATATTGGCTTGAATTAATTCCTAAAGCAGTAGCATTATTTTGGGTTAAATCAAATGTGTAATTGTTGGTTCCATTATTACATAGATATAAGTCTTGAGGAGGATTTACTTGTAAGTCGGTAAAGACAATTGTATCTGTTAATTGACATGTTGTACCAGCTTTAACAACAGTTACTTTATAAGTTCCAGCTTGAGTAATATTCAAAGTATTATTTGTTTCACTAGAAATTACAACTCCATTTAAGCTCCATGTATGAGAGTATTCAGTGGCATCTAGGCCAGACGTAATAGAAGTGTTGTTTCCTAAGCATAAACTTGAATCTGGACCTAAATTAATAGTACTGTTAAAACTTCCTGCAGAGACAAAAACAGCTGAATCATAATCAGCATCATTGTAATCACCAATTACAAGTTTTATTCTATATGGATTGTTTGGAATAGTAGTGGCAGAGGCATTTAATACTTGAGTAAATCCGCGCATATTTAAACTTGAAACAGCAGGATTATTTACATTATAAATATTAAACAAACTTGGATTGACAGAGCTACAAGAAGAATTATAAGCATTATTTCTAATGTCTTTTACAGAAATCGGAGTGCTTGTTCCAGGAACAACTGCAATATTTGTAGTAACACCAGTTGTTAAATCTGTAAGTAAAAAGGCAAATACATCACTAAAGCCACATTGAAATTCACCATATTCATTAGAGGCAAATAAAAATCTAAAATTGAAATTATTAGATATTGGAATAAAATCAAATTCTAGATAAGCGGCATCGGTTATTGTTGAGGTTTGTCCAGAGCTATTGCTTAAATTTTGAAGATCAACATCGCTATTAGAATTTACTTGACTACTTAAGTTATTTCCAGTGTAAGTTCCTTCAGAATGTTGTGCTATTCCATTTCGGATAACAACACCTTGAGTTATTGGAAAGGCAGAACCATTCTTATTAAAATAAGCCACAGACTGACCTGAGGAGTATGAAATGTTGGTTGGTGTAATACAAGAGTTAGTAACCAATAGATTAGCTAAATCTGAAGCTGAATAGCTATTACTATCAACAGTAATAGTTTGACCATAGCTTATGAATGAACATAAACATATAAAAGAGATTAATTTTTTCATCGATTGGGGCTTAATGAAATGATTAATAATTAAGTAGCAAATATATACAATAAAATTTAAACGAAATTTTAGAGAAAAAAGTATATAAAAAAAGCCTAACATTGCTGTTAGGCTTTTAAAGCTCCCTCTCTTGGGCTCGAACCAAGGACCCTCTGATTAACAGTCAGATGC
>TARA_R110000850_G_scaffold87045_2_pt1 | contig 74221 bp, 58 predicted proteins | sample TARA_R110000850 | Tara Oceans TARA_R110000850 (sample SAMEA4397586) | marine metagenome | biome: Polar Biome; feature: [SRF] surface water layer (ENVO:00010504); material: water (ENVO:00002006), including particulate matter (ENVO:01000060) such as... | depth 5 m
GAATTCCGAAAAAGAGTAGTTGTGGGATCAGCTCCCACTTCCTCAATCATTTGTCGTGTCAATTCAGCGACCTCAGACCGCACAGGAATGGTACGTGTCTTCCCGGTTTTGCTGGCAAAGACTCGCCATAGCATGCCCCGCTCAGATTCAATGACGTCATTGGCAGTAATGCGGGCTAGTTCACAAAACGGACGTAGTCCTGTATGGATCCCAGCAAACAGGAAATTACCAAAATATTCATCGGTCGCTGAATACAGCAATTGCTCATCTTCTTCACTGAAAGAATGAAGCCGTGGGCACTGTGGTGGTTTTTGCATTCCCACCAGGGGATTGTGAATGGAGTCCACTTCCTCTGTGAAAAAATTAAAGGCTGCCATCACGATACTCATCGCATTCCGCTGTGTCGCCGTCGACTTCCAGGTAGGATGGCTTTCCATCCAGTGTTGAATATGCCCTTTCTGTAATTCGTCCACGGGCATGGCACCACAATAGGCGCACAGTTCATTCAGATACCGTGCCACTTCAGCATGGTAATCCGAGCTGAGGTTTCCATGTTTAAAACGAGCTTCACAATGTTCAAGATACCGCGAGCACACCATGGCAACTTGTATCACCTCCTTACTCTTCTGTTCTGGAGTCGGCAACCAGTCCCCGTCAGCTTTCACTCTAGCCAGTGCTAGTTCTGCAAGCTGACTATTATCCTTTCCGCGAATTGGACGCCCTGTCGTATCGACAAGCCGCAAACGTTTTTTTGTACCGGGTGGCGTGAAATACCATGAATCCGTCTGCTTCCAGTACCAGGCACGTCCGCGGGAACGCCTTTGGCGGGACTTTGATTTTTCTGCCATTGATCAACATGGTCCTTATTTTGTCTTCGTTGAAGCAACTTTACGTCTTGAGCTTGTGCCACCTGACTTGCTGGATTTCTTAGTAGCCTTGGTCTGCTTTCGTTTTGCTTTAGGCTGACTGCCTTTAGTTCCAACAGAACTTTCACCAATGGCATTCCATAAGGGGTCCTGGTAGTTCTGAGCCCATTCTCGACCATAATGCCGAAAGGTGGTCGTGGGTGTGTCACCGATGAGTTCAGCCACTGTTTCGATTGAGGCGCCTCTTCCATCTGTCCAATACCCTGACAACATTCGATGTACGAACGTGTGACGGCACGTATAGCAGGAGTACTTGCCTTTGACTGGATCATCATTCCATTTCAATTTTTTCTTTAATCCGATAAACCTCAGCACACCATTCATGCGTTTCCAGGGATTTCCTCTGGTATTACGAAAGATGGGTTTCCCTGATCCCTGAGGGGCTGTTTTCATCAACTGACGCGTGAGCTTTGCGATCTCCGGTCGGACAGGGATTTTCCGCGTCTTATCAGTCTTGCTGGCATACACCCTCCACATCATGCCGCGATCGTGTTCCTCAATATCTTCAGCAGTCAAACGGGCCAACTCACTAAAAGGACGAAGTCCGGTATGAATCGCAGCAAAGAGAAAATTGCTGAAGCAGGGCTCACAAATATCGTATAAAGCCTGCTCTTCTTCAGGGGAGAGAGAAGCCAAGCGTGGGTTTTCTTTCGGCTTCTTGAGCCCTTTGATCGGATTGACCACTCCGAACATCTCTTCAGCGCGATTAAATGCGGCATTCACAACGGCAATTACACCGCGACGTGTGGCTGGGCTCTTCCAAGTCTCGTGACTATCAATCCATTCCTGCACGTGTCCTTTTTTGAGTTCAGAAACTGGAAGCGCTCCACAGTACCCACAAAGGTCATTCAGCCAGGCAACTGAGTTAATACCGTGTCCTTTACTCATTGTGTTTTTTTCCAGACTGCGTTCACAGTACTGCAGATATTCAGAACAAACCCGTGCTACCAACCAAGGACCATGGTTCGCATGATTATTAGTTTCATCAGACCAGGTTAGTTTTTCTCTGGCCAGTGCGATTTCGGCTTCGCGTTTCTGTTTCTTGCCACGAATTCGCTCGCCTTTTTCATCGAACAGCGCAATTCTTTTTTTAGTACCTGGTTGGGTATAGTACCAGCAGTCCGTCTGCTTCCAATGCCAGGCAGAGCCATGTGACTGACGTCGTTTAGTTCGTTTTTGTTTCATCCTGTTCCGCTTCACCAAAAAATAATTCGGGTATTGAATTGCTTGACCCGGTGGTTCCATTGGCTGATACTAAAAGGTGATAATTTGAAATCCCTATAGAAGAATCACTTTCATTGGAGCCATTATGCAACCTGTAGCAGCAATTTCGGAGCTTGATGAAAAATCATCAAACAGAGATTTACTACATAATATAACTACACTCATCCTTACTACGATGACATTATACATTGGGTTTGGTTCGCATAAAATAGCACATTCCTCCGAAATAAAGAGTGTACCTAATATTGTATTTATACTTGCCGATGATCTCGGTTACGGTGACGTGAGTTGTTACAACCCGGAATCGAAAATCAAAACGCCGCACATTGATCGGCTGGCGGCAGAAGGGATGAAATTCACCGATGCCCATACGCCGTCTGCCGTCTGTACGCCGACGCGATACGGGATTCTGACCGGTCGCTACTGCTGGCGTACGCGATTGAAATACCGGGTACTGGATGGCTTCGATCCGCCTCTCATCGAACAGGACCAGGTCACCGTCCCTTCACTGCTGAAAAAAGCGGGTTACGACACCGCGTGTATTGGAAAATGGCATCTGGGTATGCAATGGACAGACAAGAATGGCCAGCCGGTTCCTGCTGTTCCCATCGACCGACGTCAGCGTCCCCGTGTGGGGGATGACGTCGATTACACGAAACCGATTATCGGCGGCCCCTTGACCAGCGGCTTCGACTATTACTTCGGCATCTCGGCTTCACTGAATATGTCTCCTTTCTGTTTCATCAGAAACGATCGCCCCGTAATTCTTCCTACCATTCCTTCGGAACGGATTCAGACCGAATTTCTTTCTGTCGATCAGGGCATGCGTTCCCCTGATTTTACAATCCGCGGCGTGATGCCCACACTCACGGGAGAAGCTGTCAAATACATCGAACGGCACGGGAAAGAATCTTCCGAACGGCCCTTCTTTCTGTATTTCCCGCTCACCGCGCCGCATCTGCCGCTGGTACCCAACGACGAATTTAAAGGTAAAAGTGCCGCCGGCGAATATGGTGACTTTGTGCTCGAGGTGGATGCGACTGTCGGAGCAATTATGGATGCCCTGCAGCGTACCGGCGTGGCCGAGAACACGCTGGTGATTTTCACCTCTGACAATGGCGGACTGTATCACTGGTGGACGCCACAGGAAACCGATGACCTCAAACATTACAAGCCCAATCATCGCGGGCAGTACGTTAAAGACCGTGGCCATCAGGGGAACGCCCACCTGCGCGGTACGAAGGCTGACATCTGGGAGGGCGGCCATCGGGTCCCCTTTATCGTCCGCTGGCCCGGCAAGACTCCGGCTGACTCAACCAATGACGAACTGGTAGAACTCACCGATCTGCTGGCAACCTGTGCCGCGATTACTGATACAAAGCTGCCTGACGGAGCCGCACAAGACAGCGTCAATATTCTACCCGCCCTGCTCGGCAAGAAAAGTGATACGCCACTGCGAGAGTATGCAATACATCATTCGCTGTGGGGTCACTTCTCCGTTCGGCAGGGACCGTGGAAGATGATTCCCAAACGAGGTTCGGGCGGCTTCACCCGTGCCCGCGAAGTCGAACCCGCAGCAGGAGAACCGACAGGACAGCTCTACAACCTCAAACAGGATCCTTCAGAAACAAAGAACGTCTGGCTGGAACATCCGGAAGTTGTGAAACCACTCTCAGCAATTCTGGAACAAGTCCAGAAACAGTAACGTGGCCAGTTAAAGTTCTCAAAGTGTTTCTCTGACTGATAGATACAGGAAATTCATAATTCATGAAGATCTTTACAAACAAATGCCCTCATTTGTAATGTAGTCGGAGCACCTTTTTGTTCTCTGTCATACTCACTAAATAATGTAATTCAGCCTGACTGTTATATTTTGTTAATTGCTGGCTTGAGTCACATGATTCTGGCAGAATAAACGGATTCAACGATCCGTACTGAGATTCAGGATACACACTCGAATAAACCAGGTAACATCGCCATGACACAGTACCCTCTGAAATCAACTTGTCTTCCCCTGTTACTGTTTTTTCTGCTCGGGATATTCACCCATTCTGCGTTTGCTGCCAAACCACCCAATATTCTGTTAATCGTTTCGGAAGACAATGGTCCAGAATTGGGCTGTTACGGTGACCCGTATGCAAAAACACCGCACTTGGATCAACTGGCGAAACAGGGAGTTCGCTTTGAAAACGCGTTCGTGCCTTACTCGGTATGTTCGCCTTCGCGGGCCTGTTTCCTGACAGGGAAATACCCACATCAGAATGGTCAGATCGGCTTGGCAACGCATAAATTTGCATTGTACCAGAAGGAAACCCCCAATTTTGTCACGCTGTTGAAGGAACAGGGTTATCAAACGGGGCTGATCGGAAAACTCCATGTAAATCCTGAAGATGCGTTTCCATTTGATTTTCGCGCGATCCGCTCTGCGAATTTCAACCGCCGGGAACCGGTGACTGCTTACGCCTCACAAGCGGCGAAATTCTTTGCGCGAACGAAAGACCAACCCTGGTTTCTGTCCGTCAACTTTCCCGATGCGCATCTTCCTTTCATTCAACAAGCGAATGGACGACCAGCCCACCCCCTGACTGCCGACGATGTGAAACCGATGCCCTGGGTCGGCGTTGACACACCACGCCTGCGGAAACAGGTAGCCAACTACTATAATTGTATGGCTCGTCTGGATACGGGAGTGGGTTTACTGCTGAATGAACTCGATAAAGCGGGAGCAACCGAAAACACACTCATCTTCTACATCGGCGATCATGGAGCCCAGTTTCCACGCGGCAAGGGAAGCGTCTACGAAGGTGGACTCCGTGTCCCGTTGATCGTCTCCTGGCCAGGGAAAACACACCCGGGAATGGTGCGGAAGGAACTGACCTCAACTCTGGACCTGTTACCGACCGCCCTTGCGGCTGCAGGAAGAGAGATTCCCGAAGAGCTGGCAGGACGTGATCTGACACCTTTACTCACAGACGCACCTGTCAAGAACTGGCGTGACTATATATTCGGCTTCACAACCGGTTCTTTTCCGCGAAACTGTTACATCCAGCATTCACTTCGCGATGGGAGATATAAACTGATTTCCAATCCACGACCGGGGACAGAGAATCTGATCGCCGACAGTTATCTCGACGAATCGCATCCTCATTTTGTCATTTCTGGAGCAACCGCAGCCGACCAGAAAACAATTTCTCCACAAACAAAACAGGTGTTTGCCCGCTGGTCTCAACCCCCTCGTTATGAACTGTATGACCTGCAGCAGGATCCCTGTGAATGGAATAATCTTGCCGAGGATCCTGATTATACAATGGTGAAGACTCGACTGATCAACGCTTTGACAAAACTGCAACAGCAGACCCGCGATCCTTTTCTCGACCCCGCGAATCTCGAAGCGTTCGTCAAGGAACAACTCAACAACCGAGATATGAAATACCGTAAGCAGAAGGATTTTCGCTGGTCCTACCTGGATTCCTTTGCCAACTGGCGGGCAGAGCAGTAGTTTTGGTACTCATACAATTAAACCAATTCAAGACCGTTCGGTTGCTGACTAGACTATAGACACGTATTTCAACATGAAATCTGATACCCTTTACAGACCGAGATCAGGTATCAACTCGTGGTCTTCCTATAATTCAACATTAAGTAATAAGTAGAAGGTGTTTCAGATGTCAGATAAAGTTGCAGTTATTACAGCGGCTGGTAGCGGAATGGGTGCTGCGATTGCTCGAAAGCTTGCTGAACAGGAATTTAAGGTTGTGATCCTCTCTTCCTCAGGTCGCGGTGAAGCGCTGGCCGAAGAACTGGGCGGTGTTGGTGTCACCGGATCGAATCAAAAGCCGGAAGATTTAAAACGACTCGTAGAGACCGCCGTAGATTCCTTTGGAGGAATCGACGTGGTCGTCAACAGCGCTGGCCATGGTCCTAAAGGACAGATTCTCGAAATCAGTGATGACGACTGGCATCAGGCATTGGACGTCTATTTTCTCAATGTCGTGCGCATCGCGCGGCTGGTCACTCCGATCCTGCAGTCCCGTGGAGGGGGACCGATAATCAATATATCCACATTTGCAGCATTCGAACCAGATCCGCTGTTCCCCACCTCAGGCGCGTTTCGTGCCAGTCTCGCCGCGTTTACCAAGCTATATGCCGATCAATACGCGTCTGATAACATTCGTATGAATAACATTCTACCTGGATTCATTGACAGCCTGCCCGAAACGGAAGAGCGGCGGCTGCGCATCCCCATGGGACGCTATGGCACGATGGACGAAATTTCGGAAACCGTGGCCTTTCTGGTTTCAGACGGTGCCAAATATATCACCGGCCAAAATCTCCGCATTGATGGCGGCCTGACTCGATCAGTTTAACCATTCGAAGTGTCTCATTCAGAAACTGGCTCAAGTTGATCACATTACATAAATTGAAAGATCCCTATCAGATAAATTCACTGGCACACGAATCCAGAGCAGAGGGATTTCACATGCTCGATCGTCTGCAACAGGAATGGAAAGAGGGAACAAATCGATTTGACCAGGCTGGCGAAATACTGCTTCTGGCAATTCAGAACCAGCAGGTTGTGGGCGTATGTGGATTGAACCGCGATCCGTACACTGACGATGATCGCGTGGGTCGAGTCAGACGGTTATACGTCTCAGTAGACAGTCGACGCAGAGGAATCGGACGCCTGCTTGTCACAGAAATTCAGAACCACTGCCAGGGTGTGTTCGATCAACTGCGCCTGCGTACTGACACTCCGGAAGCCGATGCCTTTTATCGTTGCCTGGGTTTCCGCCGCGTAAAAGGAGATCCTGAATGTACCCATCTGCGAGAGATATGTCAGTGAATGTATTTGTAGTGTAACAAGACACTATAGAATGTTTAGCAATGCATATTGAAGAAAAAATAGAACACGATATCGATCCTCAGCTTCAAGACGAGATTACCAGGCTGCGCAATGATTGCTTTCCCGAAGATTCGAAAGAAAGATCATATTTCAAACAGTTGCCTCATTTTAGATTTTTAGCGTTTGAGGACGAAATACTGGTTGGACAAATGGGGATTGACCATCGAATGATCTCAGTTGGGAATTCAGTGTTCTCTATATTTGGAGTGATAGATTTATGTATTGCCACCAGTTACAGAAACAGAGGCATTGCTTCAGAGTTACTGGAACAACTTTCGGCATTGGCGAGTGAGAAAGGAATCGATTTTCTGTTCCTCGTTGCCGATGATCATCGTTTGTATCAAAAAAATGGATTTCAATTCATCTCGACCGACCTTACCTGGCTCAAAATTGATGAGCACATAAATTATGGAGTCGGAAGGGAGCGTTTCGAAAATGAATTAATGGTCAAACAAACGGGAAAGAAAATCTGGCCGGATGGACCCGTTGATTTGCTGGGTTACCTCTTCTAATCCAGCGAATTGCCGGCATTTCTGCAATGAAACTGTTATGTTCTGGCGTGACGGAAGTTCTATTTTTCACCTCATTAAAATAATGGATCGACTCAGCAAAACTTTCATTCCAGCACGCTAAAACGCAAAGTACGACACACCTGTTCTATTTCTTTTTGTAATCAAGAATATTTCTACTTTTTTTTGTGTGATCAGCAACAGGTCCAGATACTACATAGATAGAGAAAGGATCAGCATGGACCTGACACAACTTATAGAACTCTATCGTGGACCGCTGGTAGGCCTGATCGCTGCCTGGGGGGCTCCCTGGAACGACGCTGCGGAAATTGCCCAGGACAGCTTTGCCGAGGCGTACCTGAGTCGAGAATCCTGTCGCGGTCTCTGGTCGGAGCCTGAGGTTTTTGGGCCCTGGCTGAGTGGTGTGGCACGCAACCGCTATCGCAACTGGGCCCGCAGTCGCAAGCGCCGCCGAAACCATGTTGTGTCTGTGGAAGCCACGACCCTCGAATCGGTCGCCGCTCCTGCTGATCCGGAACCGGCGCCCCAACTGGAAAAACTGCGCAGCGCCATTAACCAACTGCCTCTCAAACAGCGTCAGGTGGTGCTGATGCATTACCTGGAAGAAACCAGTGTCAAAGAAGTCGCGCTGTTGCTGTCGCTCAGCGAAAAGACGGTCGAAGGTCGACTTTATCAGGCACGCCGCACATTGCGACGAATGCTTGATGGAACAGTCTCCCCGTCTCAAATAGGAAGGATGTTGCTATGCCTGTAGAACTTGTTTCTGAATCCGACTTAAGAACAGCACTTCGCCCCCATCAGGTTGACGCAAACGAATTTGAAGCAGGCATCCGCGACCGAATCGAAGCGGGTGTGGTACCTCTTCAGGATGTGTCTCAGAAATCCGCTGATCCAGTCCTGACAGTCGCTGCTACATTCATCCCCTGGCCATTGATCACCGGCGGTAAGTTTGCCGGCGGAGGGGTCAAGCTTTCGTCACTAACGCTGGCGCAGAAGCTGCTGGGTTATGCGGCGCTCCCCGCGATCAGCTTATTTCTATTAGTCGGGGCAACTTTTTTCAGTACCAGAAAAATTCACAAAGTACAGCAAGAGAATCAATCTGACATCAGCGATGCCAGGGAAATGCAGGCAGCCGTTCGGCAATGGTGGAGATCCCACAGGTTCGCTGCGATCATGGTATATGCAGCCGTTCTCATCCTGCCGATGATCGGGTCGACGTGGCTACTCTTCCTGCTCCTGCTGGCTTCCTTCGGCCTGCTACTATATTTCCTCACGAGCTTTGCCAGGATCGGTGTGGGAAATCGCTATCTAGTGGGTCATTGCTGTTTCATGGGTTTAGGCCTGCTCAGCATGGTGATGCAGAATCCTTTTATCGGACAGAGCGAGATTCATTTCGTCGATCAAAAACTGATTGCCGCAGTATTTCTCATGGGAACGCTGATTCTACTTCCCTTTCCGATCCTCAGTATGGCTCGCTTAGGAGGGAGAGAGGCATTCCAATCGAAACAGAAAACCCCGCATTGGCTCCTCGTATTTGTTACGTTTCTCATCCCTACTGGACTTTTCTATATTGCTCTTCAGCCTTTTAGAAAGTCAACTGGTAACCAGCCTGCTATTTTTGGCGGCTATGGCTGGTTGATTTTTGCTGTCATGATTGCCGTTCAAATATCTGCAGTGCTTTGGGCTTATGTTAGACGCTCCAGAAAGGGGGGCGCTACACAGCACGTGACACGTCCTGAATGGATACCGGGAGTACTCTATGTCTGCATCACCGTTCCGTTACTGCTGTGGCTCACCAATCAGATCTGGTGGCCTGCGACACCAGATCGTATTCTGCACCACGTTGAATCTTTCGAGATGGGTCGTTACCCCTATCTTTCCTGGCAGGACTGGGAAATCCCCGCGCGCTGGACGATCGAACAAGGTCTTCATCCGGATCTGTCCCGCGCACGCGCCGTTTTAGACAACGAAATCGCCACTGATCAAGATCTTTTAACCTTTATTCTGGGCAGTGCGTTCCGGGTAGGACTTGTGCGCCCCGACCAGATTGATACACTTCCCGATCTGGAAGAAGAACGACGATCACTACTGCCTGAAGCCAACCCACGAAAACCACGTAGAATCTATGGCCTGAATCAGAACGTCTGGGTCTTCTATGCCCTGGCTGATAGTAATCAACTCTCATCTGAGGATCGGGACTTTCTAGAGCAGCGGTTACTGGTCACTCTTGAAAACCCGGTCGTCAAAACGTCCGATATGCTGGAGACTGCCCTCCGCGTGACACAGTTATTAGAGGTGATCGACCGCCCCATCGACCGTGAGAAATACCGCAAGCAAGTCCATCAGTGGCTACGCGAGTTTCACAGCACACAGCCCCACTCTTTCCAGATCGCTGGAGGATTCGAAAAGTATCAAGGCGTGTCAGCATCAATGCTGGCAACTTCAGATGCGGTCGAACTGATGCAGATCTATGGTATTCCCGAGGGGCTCGATTTAAACTGGGTCCGATCTTACCTGCGTCCGCTCAATTTTCGACCTGCAAACCGTAAATGGATCGCCGCGGTGACGCTCGATCGCCTGAATCGTTTGCCCGGAGCGACTCAACTGACGTTATTCGAATGGCTCTACTACGAACGCAGCCTGCTCGCCGCGATGCTGTTAGTGGTACTGTGTCTCTATGCGACTCTGTCGTCCCCCCTGCCTCCTAAAGATAATTCTGGTACCAGGGAAGATTCTGCGTTAGGATGAAACTGCTGATCCTATATTCATTTCGGGGTTACCGTTATGCTCGTACAATTCGCAAGGTTCTTCTTACTCCTGGTCGTCGTCGGAATTCCTTCCAACACCGCTTCGACTGCAGCGCAGATTGCTCCTGCAGTGGGTACCAGTCTCATCCAACCATGCCAGTTTGGAGCACAACTACGGGGAGAAGAAGCCCTGATCGTGGTCCCCGAAAACCGGACAGCTGCCAACAGCCGTAACATCACTGTGCATTATTTTCGGTTTCCCGCACGTAAGCCCTCCGGGCAGCCACCGGTTTTCTTCTTGCCCGGCGGACCGGGAGAAGCGGTGACGGCAAAACAGATTACAGCAGGATTACAGCAAAAACGGTATAACAAATATGCTGAAATGCTCGCCTTCAGCCAGAATCGTGATGTTGTCATTGTGAATCAACGTGGGAACAGCCATGTGCCGGGAATTCACCAACTGCCTGAACTGTGTTTTGCGCAACCGGGTCAACGCCTGGAAGCATTGTCATTTGACAAGGCAGGTGCACGCTTGAAGGCAGGTTTACAAAATTCGATTCTCACTTGTCAGAAACAGCAGTTCGATCTCCGGGGATATGATATTCTGCATCTGGTTGAAGACGTCGATGCGATTCGGCGTTCCTGCGGTTACAAACAGATTGCCTTGCGTGGCAGCAGTTTTGGATCGCAGTGGGCACTGGCCTACCTGAAGCAGCACCCCGAACAGGTCGAACGCATGCTGCTGTCGGGGGTAGAACCGCTCAATCATACCTATGACAGTGCCAACGGGATCTGGAACGTCTTCCAGCGAGTCGAAAACGAACTCCGTGCTTCCGGAACGATCAAACTGCCAGAAGCAGGATTACTGGGAGCTTTAAAGACCGTGCTGACACGGCTGGAGAATCAGCCGGTACGCGTGCGCGGCAAACATCCGCGTCGAGGTGGAACAACCGAGGTTGTCATCGGCGTCGATGATGTTCGTTACTACCTGACAAAACCGATTTTGAATTCACGCCTCCATTCCCGCAACATGCTCGAACTCTGGCCGAAAATGGTACTGGAACTTTATGATCAGGATTACCAGTATCTGGCAGCGAAGATTATCGATGATCGACCTGAGGTAAAGCGATATAACCTGCAACTGACATTGATTGATAACAGTCTGGGTATCACCGATAAACGTCAACTCGAACTGGAGGACGAAGCAGCCCGTCGCTGGTTAGGTGATGTCAACTGGTTCTACACAGCGACACGAAAAGTGACTCCCACACCTGTGGTCAATGATGCTTTTCGTCAATTTGAGATCAGCCAGACACCAGTGCTGCTCATTCATGGGACGCTGGACTTATCGACGCCTGTTGAAAATGCGGAAGAATTGTTGAAGTACTTCCCCCGCGGGCATCTGCTCACCGTCGAGGGAGGGACTCACGCGGCCAACCAGCACGCTGCGAGTTTCGATCCCCGCTTTCTGAAATACCTGACCGACTTCTTTAACGAACAGAACCCAACAGACGCCTGTCAACGCATCCCTGCTAAAATCACTCTACCGCCACTCCAGTTTCAAGCAACTGGAGCCCCTTCCCTGTTTTCCCAGTTGATTGACTGAGTTGCCGGGAAACGATTTCTGAACACGGAATCCTCAGCAGTCTTCCCAAAACAATCAGGGCATTAACGGCTTCAGCGGTTGTTTCCCGTCTTTGGTGACGGGGTAGAGCGCTGCATGCTGTTCCATACTTTCCATCAGCGCCTGCATCATGCGCTTGAGCTGTTTAGGCTCTGATACCGCCAGATTATGCTGCTCAAACGGATCTTTAGCGAGGTTATACAGTTGATAATGCGAGTCTTCGGAATCTTTTGAAGGCACGTAGTGATAGATGACTTTCCAGTCACCATCGCGGTAAACGGTAAAGTAATTACTGCGGTGTGGCGAGTGGGGATAATGCATCAGAAAGGTATCCCGGTGAGTTTTATCTGGCTGGCCTGTGAGCAGTTGATTGAGCGGTTGACCATCCACGATGTAACCTTGAGGCGGTTTGACATCGGTAACCTTGAGAATCGTCGGGAACAGATCATGCACAGCAGCGATCTGTGTCTGCAGCGCGTCCTGGGGGATCGGCAGCAGCTTCTGATTGGAGTTCGAGGGATCCGGCTTGGCCCAGGCAGCGATGAACGGCACGCGCATGCCCCCTTCATAGTGGGCCCCTTTTTTACCACGGAGCGGCGCGGCACAGGCCACTTCGTGCTCATGTCCCAGCGGTGCATCCGAGCCATTATCCCCGAGGAAGAAGATCAGCGTATTCTCAGCGACGCCTAATGCTTCGAGCTGATTCATGATATCACCCAGCGATTTATCCATGCCTTCAATCAACGTAGCAAAGGCTTGTGCATTTTTCGGTTTATCCGAGTCCTTGTAATGATCGGCGAAACGAGGATCGGAATCAAAGGGGGCATGTACGGCGTAATGTGCCATATACAGGAAGAAAGGCTGGTCCGCTTTGACGGTTTCAGCCAGACTCGCATTGGCTTCAATTGTCAGCGCTTCGGTCAGAAAGATATCGGTATCGTGATATTTTTCCAGATGAGGGACTGCCTGATGAGCCCGCCTGGTTCCCAGGCCAAATTTCTTCATGCCATGATAACTGCCCGGTGCCCCAAATGAAGAACCGGCAATATTGACATCAAAACCAAGATTGAGCGGTTCCGCTCCGGGAAATCCATCAGCCCCAAAGTGCCCTTTCCCCACATGAATCGTACGGTAACCGGCTTTCTCCAGCAGACGCGGTAAGGTCACGTCGTCTTTCTTCAATCCTGCCCAGTTCCAGTCAGGAGGTCCTTGTGGCCCGGCGTTATTTTTTTGAGGGTTGATCCAGTTGGTCGCGTGGTGCCGTGCGGCATTCTGACCTGACATGATTGAGATGCGCGTCGGGGAACAGACACTCATCGCATAAAAATGATTGAAGCGAATCCCCTGCTTCGCCAGTCGTTCCATACTGGGTGTAATATAATAATCGTTGAGCGGATAACGTTTCGGTTGTCCTTTCGAGTCCGTCAGAAAGGGGACCGACGTATCCATCACCCCCATGTCATCCACGAGAAACACCACGATATTCGGAGGCTTGACCTGCTGGTTCTGAAAGCGCGCAGCCTGTAAGCTGGCGACACTGAGAAAAAGAGCAAGACAGAAAATAACAGCCAGTCGCAGTGAGCGGATTAAATGCGAACTCATGGTGTGACGATCTTTCTAATACAGAATTCTCCGAACGGGAAATAAAACCGGTGATGGTTTAAGAATCCTAATATACCAGTCTGCAGATGCTGCTGTCTAATCAAGTCGCTGTTCCCGTTAGTATTTTATTGCCCGGACTGTTCCATTTGATTAGAATCCCTCAACAGGTGTTACACTTCACTCTTGGGATACCAGATACATGACAGCGAAAGAATCTTTCTGGACGGTCTTACTCAGTTGTGTCACTTTTGCCATACTGGGCGGCCTCGCCAGCTTGTGGATCAGCATTATCTTTCCAAACTATTACGATTCCGTATTCTTCTCCGGGCGGGCAGCCCGAATTGATCCCTTCATTGGCGGCATTCGATTAGGGGCAACCCAGGGAACCGGCGTCGGATTGCTTCTCGCTTTAGGAGTTCTCGCCTGGGTTGCATTACGGGACCACAGCCAGACTACTGCCGAAACAACTCCAGAACAAAAACTGTCACATCCTCCCACCAGCCGGTCCTGGATCCCGATTTTAAGCTGGATTTCAGCGACCCTTATTTTGACGGTTATCTGCAGCACAATCGCATTCGTAATGGGAGCCCTTATTGAAGAATTACGATCGACGCAACGACAGACTACGGAAAATATTGAAAGACTCGAATCGCTACTCGCCTCTGGCAACTATCCAGATCTCAAAACTGATTACTCCTCAGCAGCTCAGGTTTATCTGGTAGGTACAGTCCCCAATAAAAGTACCCGTCAAAAACTCCTCGAACAGGTGGTCTCAACCTTCGGGACCCAGGAGGCTGAGATGATGATACGATACGTCGAGGTGAATACAGCTTCCCCCTGACATTAATTGTATCCATCACAAATCGTTCGAACAGATGCATTGAGTTCACATCATTCGAGTTTTAGAAAGATTCCCGCATGTGCCGCTGGCTCGCTTATTCCGGTCCCTCGCTTAGACTGAGTGATGTTCTGACCCGCCCCAATCATTCGCTGATCGACCAGAGCCGCCACGCCACGCAGAACGTGGAAAGTCTGAACGGCGATGGATTCGGCGTGGGCTGGTATGGCGATGATCCGACGCCAGGCGTTTATCGCGACACACACCCTGCCTGGAATGATACCAATTTCCTGCATCTGGCCGAACACATTCATTCGGGTCTGTTCCTCTCACACGTGCGTGCTTCAACAGGCACACCGGTCCAGAACACCAACTGCCATCCCTTCAACTATCAGAACTGGCTGTTTCAGCATAACGGCTCCATTCCTGAATTTCATTCGCTCAAACGCCAGCTGCTGTTTGACGTCGCCCCTGATCTGTTCCTGTCGATTGAAGGCTCTACCGATTCGGAACTCCTGTTTTACCTGGCGTTGACGTTCGGTTTAAAAGACGATGCCCCCCAGGCTCTCGCCAGAACAATAGGGCACGTCGAACAGGCCCGCCAGGCCGCCGGGATCGTAGGAGCCATCTATTTCAGCGCCTGCGTCTCCGACGGTGAACGAATCTGGGCAGTTCGTTATTCGAGCAATCGACAGTCGCGCACATTGTATCACAGTAGCCACCTCAGAGCCTTGCATGACCTGGACGGGACCTATGCAATTCTCCCTGAAGACGCAGTGATTGTCGTCTCGGAACCACTGGACGATTTACCCGACCACTGGGAGGAAGTGCCCGAATCGTCGATTCTGACTGTAGAAAGTGGATCATCCACCGTCACTGAGTTTAGTCCGGAATCATGAACGATTCTTATGGAGAAGAACTTCTGTGAACACGTTGATTGCTCTGCTTCGCGGTATCAATGTCGGTGTTAAAATTCGTCTGCCGATGAAAGAGCTGATACTTTACTCCGGCTTTTCCGTCTCGTCAGTCTTTTTGAAGTGAGCCCCTCAATCACGTCCGACGGCTCGCATCACCGATTCGATTTGAGAATGTTGCCTGCGCGTGCCTTCCAGTAATACGAACACCTGGTTTTTACGCTCTATCTGTTCCACATAATTCGGGGGAGACACCACTCTCTGTTTGTCATAATCGACCTTCGATTGTTCGGCTTTCGTAACCACAAGTTGAAAAGGTGTCGCAATCTGGAATTCTTTAATCGCTTGACTGAATGACTCTGCCTGCTGGCTGGTATCGAAGTAGTAGGCTCTGATTGAAGTATCGACTCCCCAGACAACAAGTCTGGCATCGGCAATACCTGGCTGATGATATGCGCTCGTCCCCGGTTTCGCTTTCTCTTTAACTGAAGAATTCGAGTCTGTTTGTGCCTGCAGAAGTCCTGTCAGCAGAATGATTCCACAAACTGTTAGAAAGCTCCGTAACAAACGGAACGTAACATGTCTGCTTCTGTTCTGAGCGAACATCTCTCATCTCCTTTGAAATACGTAAAATAAACTCTCTCAACGCCACACGGCTAGAACATTTTTTTGTCACTTTTTCAGTGTACTCACGACTTTTTCCAGATGTGAATGTGCCGCACGTGTGCCTTGCAACAACACATATTTATCTCCATCCAGCCCCAGTTGCCTGGCGTAGCCCGCCGGCATAATACAAATCCGTTTATCCTGATCGGTCTGCATGGGTTTTGTTTCTGAAATTTCGATTTTAAACTGGTCTGCAATCTGAAATGCCTTAACCAGATTGGCAAATGATTCTGCAGCCTGAGCTGTTTCAAAGAAATAAGCTCGACTCGATGTTTCAGCACCCGACCAGGAAATCAGTTTCACATTCGCGATAGTCGGCAAATTTGCCGACCTGGTATTAGGCAGAACGACTACCTCCTCCTGTTGCAGTCTTTCAGCCTGAAGTCTGATATCCTGCTCCTGTTCTGTCGCGTTTTCTGTCTGAGTAATCATAATTTTTTCTGCCCGCACGGGTACTATCACAAGAACCAGCAGGCCCAGGCATACGATGACTCCACGATGCGAATGTGTTAATACACTTTTAACTTGAGAACGGGCAACCATTTTAATTCTCCTCTCTAAAGATCGGGATTCTATAAACTGTGTCCCCCAGACTGGTAACACAGATCGGTCACGATTCGTAAAGTCAACTGCAGCCAACAGTGTTCTGGCATATGACTGGCGCGAGCCGGACGTCACCGTAATCGCAAATGCATCACAACAGGTTTCCGCTGCCAGAAACATTTCCCGACGTGCGAGCCAGGCCAGCGGGTTCCACCAGAACAGACTGATGACGCCAAAGGCAAGCAGCCCGGATAGATAGTCCTTACGAACCAGATGTCCAATTTCATGCGCCAGAACCTGTTGCAGCTGTTCCTCATTTAAAGTTTCTGCAATTGCCTGTGGCAGTATAATTGTTGGACGACGGAACCCTGCCCACAACATGGGAGAACAAATCGTGTTGACCACAACCAGTTCTGGCGTTTTCGAAAGATGACATGATTGGCAGACGCGTTTCAGCATTTCGACGAGGCGTTGATCTGGCTCAATAAAATGGGTCGACAGTTTTTTCAAACGAGACCATTGGATCACCGCCAGCCCTCCCATAATGAACGTCACAATCAAGCTTAGACCGACGAGTATCTGTGAAATCATCGAAACGGTCAGATTCCTGTCTCTGGTGCGTATACTTTGATGAACTGAGAACCCGGCAGATTCCTCCGTAACTGGATGGATCGGAGTTTTCGTCACGCGATCTGTTTCCGCCACCTGTTGTTCAACAGACGGCATTGACTGTTCAGCCTGCACAGCCGGGAGCAGTGGAGCCGCCCACAGAGGTGGCGTCACGAACTTTAATAACACCAGCAGCCAGAGTGCATGCCGTAATGCCGGTCGTTCATCGAGACTGCGAGTGAAACCCAGCAGATAAACCAATATCGACGCCACGGTTACGAACATCAGATTCCAGAGCAGGCAATACATCAGATACCCCATCGGAATATTCCTTAGTCTTTGATGTTTTTGATGATTTTCTCGATCGAAGCTCGTTGTTTTTCATTCAGCTTGACCTGATCTACCAGTGAGAGCAACATTGGTGTGAGGGAACCACCAAAGTGACTTTCCGCCATCTTCTTTAACTGCAGCCCTACGAATTCCTGCCGATCCAGAACAGCTGAAAAGCGATGCGCAAAACCACTTTTATCAACGGCCACCAGGCCTTTCTCCAGCAGGCGATCGAGAAAACTCTTCACTCCGCCATGCAGAGAATGTTCGTGTCTACCATACAGTTTCAACACGATCTCCCGCACAGGAATTCCCTCCGGATGCTCCCAGAGTATTTCCAGTACAGACATTTCGGTGTCAGTCACATCAATATCGATTTCAGGCACTTTCCGCTCCTGTTGATTTCGGGATAAGCATAAACCCATTCTTTCATTCATTCTGCATTAGATGTTAATGCATTTTGCATGAGAGTCAATCGGAATCTGAATTTTTTCTTGGCGCATCTCTCAGTCAAGCATCATCCCCGGACTTCCTGTTCCAGGAAATGGGAACATAGCTGAAGGTAAATAAGTGGTTCACTAAGAACAGCAAAACAACACGCCGAGGTTTTCCGGTGTGCTACTTCCATAGCTGACATTTCACGAAAACGGAATTTCGTTCTGCTCTCCACAATTTGCTCAAAGCAGATCTTGACACCTGAGACAGCATGTCCTACCCTTACCTGCGACAGCATGTCCTATGTTCTGGTGAGGTAATCATGGCCAATAAATCACGCGATGTCACGGAAGCCGAACTGAGTGTTCTGCAGGTACTTTGGTGTCAAGGACCGCTCACAATTCGCGGGATAACAGAAATTCTGGAACCGAAGCGTGTAGACGCCTATTACTCGACCGTCAAAAAACTGCTGGAACGCCTCGAAGCAAAAAGCTGTGTGCAACGTGAGCCCGCAGGCATCGCGTTCGCTTATACAGCCACGATTGACCGCGATGATCTGGTCGGGCGACGATTGCAGGAAGTTGCAGAAACGCTCTGTGAAGGCTCGCTCACACCACTGCTGACGCAGTTGGCACAACACCACGATCTCAGCAGAAAGCAGCAGAAAGTGCTGATGGATCTGATCGACGATCTGGCAAAACAGAACAAAAAACCATAGGGAGATGGTCATGAATCCGATGCTGAATGGGATGCTCAGTAATGTGTTGTTTGCAGCGATCCTGTTTTCCGTGGTGATGCTGATTCGCCGCTGGATCAGGAACCCGGCGGTTTTGCATCTGCTGCTGGTATTGATTCTCGTCAAGCTGATCACGCCGGCTTACTGGCAACCAGAACTGGAACTTTTCCAGGCGGAAGCAGTATCCACTGTTGAAGCAGAAACGAAACAGACCAATGCACTCCACACCGATTCCGCGGCACAATCACAGGCAACAGGTCGGACGCGTCTTTCAGAATCACAATTTCAGACGCCACTGAGAAAACAGCAGCAGAACCAGCCGGAATCAAAGACGAGTACACAAACGGATGAAACTGTTCTGAAAAGATCCCAGGCTGAAAACAGCGGACAACCGGCCGACTCACACTGGATTTCCGGTAGTGTCGTGTGGAACAGCCTGCCTGAACTATCATTGCTGCACCTTCTGCTACTAGTTTGGGGCGCAGGCAGCGTCCTCTGTTTTCTGCTGGCATTTATCCGCATTCTTCGTTTTCAGAAACGATTACGACACACGCAACCAGCGTCCGCCGATCTCATCGAACAGACGACTTCATTGGCAGCCCGCGTCGGCTTAAAATCGGTGCCGCGTGTTGAAGTGATATCAGGAAATATCTCCCCGCTGCTGTGGGTCTTCTGCTGTCGGGCACGCATCATCTTACCGGCGAAACTGCTTGCACAATTGAATCAGTCAGAGCGGGAAACCCTGTTGCTGCATGAACTGGCCCATTACCGACGTCGTGACCACTGGGTACGTCTGCTGGAACTGCTGGCCACGGGAGTTTACTGGTGGAATCCGCTATTATGGTGGCTGCGACGGGAAATTCGCATCACGGAAGAAGCCTGTTGTGATGCCTGGGTGATCCAGACTCTGCCGGACCTGCGGAGGACATACGCCGAAGTGCTCGTGAAAGCCATCGGATTCGTCTCACAGTCACAGCAGACCTCCGCAGCAACAGGCATGGGCTCATCACATTTTCTGGAGGGCCGCTTAAAATCCATCATGTGTGATTCGGTAAGTAATCAACTCTCGCGACCGATAAAAATATTACTCCCCGTACTCGCACTGGTTCTGCTCCCCTTTGCGCCCATCGCCGTACATTCTCAAACCGAAACCAAAGTAGCAGCGGCACAAGACGAATTGCCCACAGTGGAAGAGATCCTGAATGGATACCATGCCAATCTTCAGCGGCTGCTGCCCATTGAGTTAACTTACCGCGTTTTGTCACAAGAAAACAGGAATTGTATCACTCGGGATCAGCTCGAACTGCAGGCAATCAAAAAGGCTCCCAATCTGGACCGCAGTCAGATCATCGTGGACGGTAAAGTCCTCAGTGAAGATGATTTTCACCTGATGGATATTTCATTCAAACTGAAGCAGCAGCAACTTGAGCGGGAATTGACCCCCGAAGCCATCCGGGAGCGCCTGCGGGAAAAAACAGTGGAACGACGCTATTTCTGGACCGATGGTTCCTCATTTCACCAGCGCTGGCCTTACTGGTCCGACAGTGAACGACTGCAGAATACCAGATTAGATCGAGGACCGGTCTGGCCCCCGGAGAATCTGAATCAGAACTATGATTCGATTAAGCTCATTTCCTGGTCAAAGTCCAACCAGCCTCCGCTCAGGCACTGGTTTGGCAGAGACAAAGAACATCTTACCCAGCAGGCTTCGATCGGAAATCATCTGAGTGAGGTCCAATCCCTTCACACCAGTGCGCCATTGGGGTTGAAGGCATATCAGTGGGATGAGAAACTGCCCACGTATTCACTCGATGATTCCATGTCGAAAAATCCCGATCAATACCAGGTCGTTAATCGAAGTCAGTTGAATGGCCACTCCGTCATTCTGGTTGACAGTTTCAGCGCCTATCCTCAACGCTCGCAGGAATCGCGCTGGCGGACGCGAGCCTGGATCGATCCCAGCCGGGGTTATCTTCCCTTACGCATTGAATGGGGGGTCGTTGATCCCTCCAACAAGCTGGTCTCTGGTTTAAGTCATCATCTGGAGACGCTTGAGATCAAACAGGTGGCAGGCAGTTACTATCCGGTAAAGATTAAATATCAGGAATATACGCCGGACTGGCTCACACAGCAAAAGCGGGCCGAGAAAATGAAGCCCGCAGAGCGAGCGAAAATACCAGAGCTTCCTGTCCCCGTCATAGAGGGTCGGTGTAAAACCTGGGAAGTTCTCAGCATGAAGGCTAATCAACCGATTGAGCCGGAAACGCTCGCACTCCAGTTTCCAGAGGGAACAATTTATGAGAATCATAGCGACGGGCAGAAATATGTGACAGGCAAGACACAACCCCTTCCCCCCGATCCTGAACCCCCAACGCTGGTCAACTACCTTGAGCAGGCACCTCCACTTCAGGTAAGTGAATGGCTGGATGGAAAAACAAGGAATCTGGAAGACTTCCGCGGAAAAGTTGTGGTTCTGTTATTTCTGGGCGATGTGATGCGTTTTGATTTTGAACAGATTCCCGTTGAAAGTCAGCCACAGATCAAAATAATCAAACAGACAATCGAGGCTTTCTATAAGAAATACGCGGCTAAAGACGTCGTCTTCCTGGAACTCTATCCCCCCGGTACCAGCAAGGATAAAATTCGCGCCTTCCATCAGTTCCGAGGGTTTGACACACTCGCGGCGCTTGATCAACGCTCACCATACGGAGGTGCCACCAATTTTCAATATCATGGCGAGAATCTCGATCTCGGCTGTTATCTGATGGGTTCTGATGGTCGCGTCAGGTTTGGCCCTTATTTCTGGTCTGGTGAACTAGGTGAGATGTACATTCAGAATGCCGCAGAAAAACTGTCAATTTCTCTGGAGACCACAGAAAAACTATCCGAGGAAGAGGCGATCCACCAAACTGTGCGGATTATGGAATACATCATCAGCGAACAAATCGACAAAGCATTAGCGGCGAAGAATTCAAAATAGCTAAACAACGCTCTGTTTAGCTTACTCTGCAACCGCTTCGTTTTTCTCTTCTGGCAGACCGGCCAGTTGTTCATCCAGCAGTGCTTCCAGCTGCGGAACATCGGGTTCATAAAAACCGGCCTGGGAAAAGATGATTTTTCCTTCCGGTGAAATGACCAGTGTGCGTGGAATCAAATCGTGGGCAAACATCGAAAACACGACACGATCCGGGTCGGGGGCCGCAGGGAATGTGAAACCGTTCTCTTCACAAAACAGTTTCACCGTTTCCATCGTTTCTTCGCGACCAATCACCAGCAGTCGAAATCGGGGATTCTCTTTGCGTGCTTCCCAGATTTTTTGAATATGTGGCAGTTCGACGCGACAGGGTCCACACCAGGTCGCGAAGAAATTGATGAGCACCACATCGCCGCGCGCCTGTGTTAATGAAAACTCTTTGTCATCCGTCATCGTGAGTGTAAATTCAGGAGCCTCGTCCCCTACCTTCAGAACAGATGATTCATCAAGTTGTTTCGCACGTCCCGCTTCATGCTCTGCTATTTGCTGTTCACGCATCTTGGGGATCAACATCTTCCAGAAAATCGCCTGCTGCACAACGATGCAGCCGACAATGATCCCCAGAGAAAGCAGTAGTCGCAGGATGTGGCGGCCCCGTCGGGGTGTCGTCCATTGAATGATCATGCCGAAAAACGAAACGATCATCACACAGATGGCGACAAACGCACCAATCTGCAGGGCGAACAGAATCGAGTTGTAAGTGGAAATACTCATGGTTTTTGTGCTTTAAGTTGTTTGCGGATCAGTGAGGATTGAGAATCATTAAGAATCTGCCAGCAGGCCAGCCCGTTGCCGACCAGATCAAATTCGTTAAACTGCCAGACGACGTTGCGGTCGGCGTCCAGTTCAATGATTTGCGGATTCTCTGGACCGGCATGGCAGTTGCCAATCACGATGTTGCCGTTCTCCAGTTCCTGCAGACAGGTCGTCCATTTGAGTTCGATCTCCGTCCCTGGCACTTTCCCCTGGATCTCCCACACCGTCTCTTTCTCGGGATTCACTTCGCGAATGCTGTTCCCACTGCCGGATGCGATCAGCGTATTACCGTTCTTTAATCGTATCGCGCCATACACGCGGGTTTTGATCAGGTAGTCCCAGATAATTTCGCCGTCCCGATTGTATTCGGTCACCACACCAGGCTGCTCGGAACAGACCAGATATGTCCCCGTAGGCGTAATTCGCATCAGACGGGTGGATTGCGTCCCCCCTTTCTTGAGAGGGAACTGATGCACCAGTTTGCCGTCCTGATCGACTTCAATAATCCGTCCCACGCCACTTTCCACAATCACCGTGTTCCCATTGGGAAGTCGGGAAAAGGCATGTACGTCCACTCGTTTACCGGCATTGCCATTCATCGTTGCGGAATCGTAAGTCCAGACGATTTTTTTATTGAGGGCGATTTCTTTTAAGCCGGTCCAGCTATCGTGAAACAGGATATTACCATCAGGCAGCAGTTGCACATCGTGATGGCCGGCGTGTCCTTTCTTCGGTCCTGCTGTTTTGTAAGTCCAGAGCACCTTACCATCTGCAGAGCAGATTGCCAGAAGGTCCTTCTGATAGGAAGCGCTCACCAGCACCAGTCGTTCCGCAGACGCAACAGCGGTTACCAGCAGACAGGTTAATAACATTACTAAAAACTGCGAGGCACGTTTCATGATAACCGCTGGTCCTTACATTCGAGTGAAGATTGAACCTCAAAGGCTTATGTATCATAACCTTCCAGCAACTCAGTGGGAACACAGAACAGAATTCGTTTCCCCCCTTTCCCATCGAATCGACAGATTTTCCATTAAATTTCATTGGTCAGAATTCCTGAATCGCAGTTGATCTGGCGAATCAACTACAGTAGCCTGAAACGCAGCTGATTCAATTCCGTTAATCTCCATTAAAAATGATAAATAAACAGACAATCAGGCAGGCACACGGACTCTCTTTACGGTGAGAGGATTTTACGGAACAACTGAAACATCATCTTAACCATCTGCGAGGATTTTCGATGACTTCACACCGCCTGCTTCAATTGTGCGTCTTCTGTTTCTATCTGATCTCTTCCATTCCGATCTTTGCGGATGACCAGTTTGAACAACCGGTTCGTCTGAAAGCAGAGGGAAAATTCATCGATACCGGCGCCGTCTGGGGACACAGCAGCCCCTGTATTGAAGACCTGGACGGCGATGGCCTCAAAGATCTGATGGTGGGCGATTTCAGTGGCACTTTTCGTTACTATAAAAATGTGGGACGCAGTGATGCCCCGGTTTATATGGATATGGGGAAAGTTCAGGCGGATGGCAAAGACGCAAAAGTCAACATCTACTGCTGTGTCGGCGGGCAACCCCGTTTTGTCGATCTGGACGACGATGGCATCCGGGATTTCATCAGCAGTTCTTATGATCCGGGTACCTGCTTCTATTTTCGTGGACTGCCCGATCACAAATTCGCCGCACCCGTCGAACTGAAAGATAAAGCGGGCGTCCCCATCCGCAGCAGTGTCAAACAGAAACAGGACTATCAGTCATTCGGCAGTTTTTACGCTCCTGTAGACTGGGACGCAGACGGTGATTTCGATCTGCTGATTGGCTGCTTTGACGGTCACCTGAAACTGCGCCTCAATGAAGGAGATGCGAAAAAGTATGCCTTTGCTGATGAGAATCAGACCGTTGAAGCCGGCGGAAAACCGCTGGAGGTAGAAAAACACTGCTGCCCGGTTATCGCCGACTGGGACCAGGACGGTTTGTGGGACATCCTGGCAGGCAGTGATGCAGGGAGCGTCACCTGGTTTCGCAATACAGGCTCGAAAACCGCACCTCAGTTTGCAGCAGGAAAAACCCTCATCTCCAAACATGACGGGAACGGCTATAACCAGGTAATCTGGAATGAAGATGAGATTGTTCCCGGCATTCGCGCGCAAATTGAAGTCGTCGACTATAACCAGGATGGCAAACTGGATCTCATTCTCGGTGATTTCACTACGACTTACGATTTTCGTAAAGACCTGACGAAAGATGAAAAAAAACAGGTTGAGCGCATACTGTCCGAAGCGGAAACGATCGGCAAAGCGTATGGCAAAAAAATCGAAGCCTTGCGGGAGGATTTCAAAAAACGCTATCCCGGTGATGAACTTTATAGTGACAAAGCAACCAAAGAATGGTCGGAAGCTTATAAGGCCCTCAAAGACAGCCCTGAAGCCAAAGCGAGTGAGAAATACGATGCGGAATTCGTTAAGCAGATGCGTCCCTTCCTGGCAAGTATGCGCGGCGAGGGAAACCGCAGTTTCGATCTGGCAAAGTCCCACGGTTACGTCTGGCTGTATTTGAGGAAATAATGAACGCTCTGTCTTTGAAACGTCACCCCGTTTCCGGTATCAATGCCACCTTGTCGCTGATTTGCCTGGGCTGTTTTCTGTTGACAGTCTCAGGCTGTGAGCAGGCTTCTGAACAGAAAGTGATTCCGGAAAGCAGCACCACTGTGAATCAACCTGAGGTGGAAACTGCGCTGCCACCGGAGCGTCAGCAGACAAATCAGACTGTGGTTTCTGATCGCGTGGAGAGTCAGCAGGTTGCAGTTCTGCTTGAAATTCCACATCAAGAAGTAAAACCGGGAGCAAGCTTCCCAGTGACATTGAAGTTTGATATTGCCCCCTTGTGGGAGATTCGGGCGCTGGATGCACAACCCGAAAATGTCGCCACGCAACTCAAACTGGATTTGCCTGAAGGATTTCAGACTCAAGGAGACTGGCAGGCTCCCCCTGCCAGTCGTTCCCAGTCGGCTGACAGCCACCCCATTTATTCAGGTCAGGTCGAATTTCAACAGATGATTCGGGTAACGAAAGAGGCCCAGCCTGGGGAATATGAAATCAGCAGCCAGGTGCAATATCAGGCCTGCGATGAATTTCGCTGCTTGAGCCCGACAAAACAGAAACTGCATGTTACTGTTCTAGTGGACCGACTCAATTCAATAAAAGAATGAGAGAAGTGACCAATCGACTTACCGATTGACGTGGCAGATCTGTTCGGTCTTATTGATTTTTTTCAGTAAATTCTGAACAGCTGCATCTGAGACAGCAGTTTGTTTTAGATTGAGTTCGAATAGTTTTGTCATCTTATTAAAGAACTTCAAGCTGGCGTCGGTCACTGCTGTATTATTGAGTGATAATATTTGCAAACCAGTCAAACCCTGCAATTGACTGAAACCAGCATCTGTCAATTTCGTATCATCCAGATAGAGTACCAGCATATCGGATTTCGTTTTAATAATTTCCAGACTGCAATCTGTGATGTCAGTCCCGTTCAATTGAATTGACTTCAAGGCAGGTAATTTCATTAAAGTCTGGACGCCCTGGTCTGATATTTGGCAATTATTGAGTGATAAACCGAACAACATGTTCATTGAGGTCAAATATTTTAGTCCGGCGTCGGTCACCTCCGTGTTACTTAAATCAAGAGTTAACTCAATATGCGATTTTCCTAAGATAGATAAGCCCGCATCAGTTATTTGATTGCCTGACAGATTAATTGATGACCATTGTTTTCCGTTTCGCAGCAGGTATATCAACCCTGCATCAGTAATCTGATTATTGGATACATCCAACATTTCCAAGCTGGGAAAGTCAACGATTTGCGACAGACCAGCATCAGTCAGCTGAGTCTGATCCAAATACAGCCTCTTCAAAGCCGGTAACTCCTTCAGATATTTGATGTCAGCATCATTAATATCTGTTTCTGAAAGGATCAGATTTCTTAATCGAGTAAGTCGCTCTAAATTTTTGAGCCCCGCACCGGTGATTTTTGTTTCATTGAGAAAGAGTTCCTCCAATTGATCCAGATTTCTGAGAGCAGTTAATCCTGAGTCCGTAATTTCAGTCTCATTGAGCATGAGAGATTTGAGATTTTTCAAACCCTGAATTTGCTGCATTCCCTCATCCGTAATTTGAGTTTCATGAAGATAGAGCCGTTCCAACTTTTTGAATTGACTGACATATTGAAGACCACGATCAGAAACTGCAGTCTTTCCTACATTTAACGTATTCAGGTCTGAACTATTTGAAAAATGCTTTAGAGATTCATCTGTAATTTTTGTTCCACCAAGAGTTAATTCAACAAGCTTTACTTGCGGAAGTTGCTGGATACCAGCATCAGAGATCTGGTTGTTTGTAATAAACAGACTTTGTAAACCCTGTAAATCTCCAAGTAGTGTCAAACCCTGATCCGTAATTTCGGTACCGATAATCCACAAGGAGGTAACCTCAGTCAGTTTGCTGACATGGACAAGGATCGAATCGTCTACTGGAATTTCATTTAACATCACCATACTGACCGTTTTGTCTCCCAGATTTCCGGTACTTTCATCCGTTCCCGGTGCAAAGATGACTTTACCCCCCGCATCTCTGATGGCCTGAATTGCTTTATCTCGAGGAGACTGCATACATCCCTGGCAGATAAAACAGCACAGCACTAAAATCATATTTTTTTTCATTGTGACTCTCTGGTGAGTATCAAACTATTTTGAGTAACTATCAATTGATCAACCTCAAGGCAATAGTTTCAAGTAAAATCTACCCGCTGTCCCAGCGTTCTCCCACGAAGCTGTCATTGATCATTTCAATCTGTTCACGGATCGCAGTGATGCGTTCATGATGCAGTCCCAGCGTCAAGACGTTGAATGCCGCCTCCGGAGTGGGATTGTGATAGTATTCATCTGGCGTCCGCGCGGGCATTGTCGTGTCCAGGGGGAAATCGGTGACTCTGACAAATGCCAGAATACAGCAGACCCGCTGAGCATTGCTTAACTCATTGTTCTGCGGAGTGGCTGTGCTCTCATACTCCAGGTCGAGTAACCGGTTCCAGACGGAATGGACGACTTGAGTATCACCGTCAAACAAATCGACCAGAAAAGCAGGCAGGAATTTCAGAAACCCCCAGTAGGACATGAATACCGGCGCTTCGTGGTGAAAAGAAATCAGACTGTGATCCAGTTGATCCCAGCGTTTCCCCGAAAAGTCCCGGATGATTTCGTCATAGTCATCCCCCCGACTCTGAACCAACTGGTCTCCGTCGCAGTCTGAAAAATGAGTCGCCGGTGGAAACGAATCATAAATACTGTCAATGACGATCTCCCGGTAGTCGCGATTCCAGTCTCTGTTTTTAACAATAATCATATTGGCATATCTTCATGTGAAGGAGTTTCACTTCCTGCCTCCATTATAACAAAAGGAAAGCGAAACTCCCGACCCCATATTTCCTGGTACTCCGTGAATCCGTTTCTACGTTTTTTCCAAATCTCTGGTAGCAATCCAGTTCCGGTTTGCGTTTTTATTATCAGAGGGAAAAGCCTTTACCCATTCGACAGGGCTCCCCCTCATAACCTCTTACTATAACATGACATACAACACAGATCACAAACCCTTGTATTTATACCTGTCTTAAAACATTCGTTTAGGAAACCTCTGTTTCCACCTGCTGACGCTTTTGAACGAGCAATCGACTGCAGTATCGGGCCAACTGTATTTTTTAGTTTGACACTTGTTGTCCGATAGGGGGATTTTACTTATGCGAAAAATCAGCACGTTGCTCACAATTCTGGCGTTATCGATGTTTGCCACAGACGCCTTTGCCCAGCGAGGAGGCGGGGGTGGCGGCCGTGGAGGGGGAGGTCCACGTGGTGGTGGAGGTGGAGGCCAGCAGATGGGTCAGCAGGGTGGCGGAGGTGGACAGTGCCAGCAGGGAGGCGGCGGAGGCGCTCAGATGGGCGGCAGCATGATGCGTGGCGGTGGAATGAATGGAATGGGAGGCATGCAGACTGATACAACAGACACTACGGCCCTGGTCACTCAAATGATGTTGAGCCTGGATCAGAACCGGGATGGCATGATCGTCGGCAATGAAGTTCCTCCTAAAATGCGATCCAAAGTAAAAGACGCCGATGCCAATGGTGACGGCGTTTTGAACCGCATGGAACAGCTGGCCATCATCGATCGCACCAAAATGCTCAGCGGCCGTTCCGACGTCAATGGACTTGGACTCAACGAAGATATTTTCAAGCGACTGGATACCAATCTGGACACCGTCGTCAGTCCAGACGAAGTTCCCCGCTCTCTGCAGCGACTCTTCCGCACGCTTGACACCAACCGAGACGGGATCATCGATACCGATGAAAAGAAGGCAGCCCTGTATAAGATCAAAGGGAGACTGAACCCGGACACCACACGAACGAAAGACCCTAATAGTTAGAGTTCACCCTGTAGAATCTGAGCGATTTCCAATCTATTTGACTCGTACCAAACAGCCTGGGAGACGTTACAGTAAAACGGGGCGCAGGTTAAATGTGTGCTGATGGTCCACATCATCGCTGTGCCGGGAATCGATCCAAGACGAAAACGGTGTAACTCCTTGGGGCAGGCAGCATCCTCGAATTCCGAGATCGAGCGATGTTGTCTGCTATACCAGTCGATGGGAGATTCCCGGCACTTTTCGCACGCTGAACTCGAAATTCAACGCGCTAATTGAACAGGTTCTCAAAATAACTGGCGACGCGCGCCAGCTCAGGTGGTTCACTGCGAAATGCGATATGCCCATCAGGGCGAATCAGAAACAGGCTGGCGTCGATCACACCAAACCGCGCATGTACCTTTCCTTCGACATCATGCAGCCAGCATTCCTGAAGAGATGATTCCGGCAGGAACTCTGGTGGCGGAGCAGTTGAGATGATCCAGAATTCGCCACAGGCTTGCAGAATGTGATGGAATTTTTCGAAATCAGGAACCTCGGTCTGATCCGTGGCCATCCAGAGTAGATTGTGTCCCTCGTTGCAGATCAACTGGCTCAACTGAACCGCTTCAGCAGAACCAGACTTTAGAAGTGGGCCGGCATCGGGAGTGCAATCGCCGGGGAGTGGCCCGAACCAGTGTTGCCGGGCCTCGTCGCCTGCAACATGATAACCACTCACCAGGGGACTGTCGCGGTAGTGAAATTCCAGCTCGGATTCTGCCTGGGCCGCCTGCAACTGTCCCCGGGATGTTGTTAACATCGCACACAACGCACGCTTAACCCGCTCCACAGCAGCAGGATCGTTGGGAATACTCCGAAGCTCCTCAGCGATATCGCCGGAAGCACCAACGGCGGCAGCCGCCGGCCGTCGTTCCTGCTCATAACTTTCCAGCAGTTTCGCATCCGCCGTCCCCTGAATAACGAGCGCCAGTTTCCAGCCCAGGTTAAATGAGTCGTGAATACCCATATTCATGCCATGCCCTTCAATCGGGCTGCAGGCATGAGCGGCATCACCGGCCAGCAGAACCCGTCCCGACTGATAGTGGGCACTTAACTGCCGATAGGTATGATACAACATCGGTTCATCCGGTTCATGCAGCCGGGAACCCGGAGACAGGATCTCGAGACCGGCGTTGATCTGTTCCAGTAGCGCCGCATTATCCATCTCGTCATCGGCCCGGAAATAAATCCGCCAGCGTCCCCGTGGCAGCGGTATCGGATTCAAAGCGGGTGCTTCAATCTGAATCGCCGCCCGGTCCGGAGCATGTTGCCAGTCTTTTAAATGGCCATCGATCACTCCCCAGCGCCGCAGATAGCGATGGCCGTCGACATCAATTCCACAGGATTCTCTAACCCGGCTGTGAATTCCATCAGTCCCTACCAGCCAGTCTGCTGTCACTGTCTGTTCGGTTCCATTGGTGGACCGTAACTGCGCCGTGACATGCGACTCGCTCTGTTCCAGACTGCTCAGCTCCCAACCCCGGGCAACGGCACCTCCCAGCGCAACGAGTCGTTCCGTCAGTATCTCTTCCGTTTCATTTTCCGATAAATTCAGGTCGTAGGGATGCCGGCATTCCAGACCGTTGAAGTCGGTCTGGGCGACGATCTGACCATAGGCAAAGATATTAAAGCCTCGCATCAGATGCCCCTGCTCCAGAAACACATCGATGACACCCATTGACTCAAAGATTTCCAGCGAGCGGCTGTGAATAACCGTTGCGCGATCAAAGGGCAAAGGTTCCGGGCGACGATCAATCAGCAGGCATTCAATATTCCGTCGCGCCAACTCCACGGCCAGTGAGAGCCCCGTCGGACCGGCTCCGACAATGAGCACTGGGGAATAAAGTGGTAGGCTTGTATGACCGTTTGACATTCTGTTTTCCATTGCAGGCTTGCGAGTCAATACTTTTAATCGCTGAAACGTACTCAGTATACGACATCAGCAATGATTGCATTTAACGATCATATAGATAACGGTACTCTGTTCGCGAGTCATTTCTTATCTTTTCCAACCGCTGCTTTCATCGTCTGCAGCGAATCGCGGGCAAACTGTTTCTGTTTGCGACGCACATAGGGATAAGCGATTTTCGATAACAACTGCTGCGGTCGTGAGAAAGCATACAGATCATACCAGACCGAATCATCATCGGACCGCCATTCCACCTGAAAGCGTTCTTCGCCGCACTCCGCATGCTCGGGCAGTGTGCCATACGCGAAGGCATACCGTTGAATGGGCTCCGTCTCTTCCAGCACATACACCACTCGACTCGCATTCAGAACCCACAAACCGAGCGCATGCGCGAGGATCGCCACGGTCTGTCCTGGCTCCGGCAAGGCGTCGGGATGATGCAGACTGACCCAGTTCAGCCGAAAGTGCTGCCAGTCCTGCAGTGCCCGCTTCGCCTGTTCATAAACGGCTCGCCCCTGCCCCAGACAGATCCGGTTATGATCGACCTGAAAGCCGTCAGGCGGTGCAGGTGACCGCGTCGCTCCAATTGATGAGTAGGTCAACTCCAGCTGTGCCTGAACTTCGATAAAGTCGTCAATCTGAGCGGGATCCGGTTTGCGGAAGTCGAACATCGTTTCCAGTTTTTCCGTAAAAGTGATGAACCACCAGCAGCGAGCATGCGTTACCATAGATAGAGATTAAGTAGTAGATTCACTCAACAGAAGTGCATGGGCCCTGTGGATGTGAGAAATCCCAAGATGGTTGAACATGACGAAACGGAGGCTGGGTGTAAAGTCTTTCGGCTACGAATAAAATACCGAAATGTGAGCGTGGCAGGGTTCATTCTAGCCTTAATCATGGCAATCGGTATGACACTGGAAATCAGGGCAGAAGCGCCTCCGGATCGCCAGATGTCGCAAATGATCTTTGCCGGGTCCATCTGCACTTTCTTCGCGAGCATTTCTCTGTGGCTGCTCCTTTCTTTTTATTTCGTATCTCTGACGATTCAAGGCAGTAAGGTTATTGAACAGGGAGTCCTGCTGCGAAAAGAACTCGATCTGGACCGCATCAGACAGCTCCGCTGGATCGCCAGTCCCTCTGGTGTGATCAAACTTAAGTCTCTGACTGAAAAAACCACGATCTATCTTGAAAACTTTCCGTGTGAAGATCGACTCTGGATCGTGGAATATCTTCGAGCGCAGATTCCCGAACCAAATCAAGAGGGCTGGGATCTGTTTTGTCATCGTGTCGCGCTGCCACTCAGACGCTATGATCCCCAGGCACTGCCTGTGCCGGACAATGATGAAGTCCTGCTCACCAGGAAACGCTGGGACCGGCTTCTGCTGCCTTGGATTCTATTATTTACGGTAGGAGGAGTCCTGGCCGCCTGGAAGTTTAACTTACCGCGCCTCTTGTCTGCTCCTTTACTGCCAATGATTCTCTGGTTGTCCATGCGTTATTCCACTCCCAAACAGGGAATGGTATCGCAAAAACTCAGTGCGGATAAAGAGTCCCGTTCATATCTCACTTTTCTGGGAGGAATGCTTGTAGCATACATTGTATTATTGAATGGTCTTAAGTTTATCGCTAACCCACCTGTCAGTGAATCTACAATTATGTTCTGTTTGACAGTAGTCTGGTTTGCAGTCGTGCTCTGGAAAAGTCACCGGATCGAAAAAGCTCAACATAAAAAACGACTGGAAGCATCGAAAGCTTCTGTCGAAGAATGGGAAGCCGGAAATACGTCTACTGACTGACGTCTGACCGACTCCCTCCTCATTCTGTTCTGCAGCGTCTCCTTCGTTAACCATACGTTGGCTTCTGTGGCCAACCCACGGGGGAGTCTTCGAACGCTTCCTGGCGACCGTAGGGCGTGATATCCAGCAGGCTGTAGGCATTCGTCAGGCCTTCACAGCCACGCGCAAAAGTGGAATAAGTGTGATAGATGTCAGCACTGATCCGGAAAAAGACACTCATGCCATGCATTTCACCCGCTAGAAAATAGGGTTCGTCAGTTTGGCGCTGCTGCAGTTCTGCCTGGGAACGATAGTTGTACTGAGGCGGCATGATCTCGTCATCGAGCGTCACATGGAAATCGTAGTTGAAATCGCTGCCATTGGAAGAAACCCAGGTCCGATCCCAGCCCTGATCGGCCTTCATCTTCAACAGTTTTTCCAGGGGTGCCCGTGAAATCAAAGTAAAAGTCGTATCGCGAGCGTTGAGCATCGACAGATCCCCCATCGCATTGATCAGCCCCGTACAACCTGCACAGCCTTTCTCCCAGTCAGGGGCAAACATGAAGTGATAGACAATCAGCTGGCGACGCCCTGCAAACAGATCCAGCAGACTCAGCTTGCCATCAGGTCCGTCGAACTGATAATCCTTCTCCAGCCTGACCATCGGCAGCTTACGCCGCAGCGCATTGACACGGTCCAGCTGCTGCGTCAGTTTCTTCTCAGCAGTTAACAGATCCAGTCGTTCGCTCAACCACTGTTCCTGGGTCACAATCTCGGGATGGGCGACAGCGTTTTCGGTACTCATAGTGAATCTCCTCGGTTAAGAATGTTTTCGGTAAGGGAACATTGCTCTGCCGGTCAGCGGGTGGGCAGAGAAGAAAAATTTCAGCCGCAGGAACACAAACAGCGTCAGCACCAGACAGCTTGCCACGATCAGGAACAGCCTGAGCCAGGCTGCAACGGCCAGTGAAAGTCCGACTCCGGTGAAAAACGTCACCCAGGCGGCGAGACAGACCGGGCATTTCGGCATCAGAATCAGCACCAGGGTCGACAGCATTGAAACCAGCCCCTGTTTGAACCAGGATTGGCGTCTCTGAGTCTGCACATTCGGGATTTCTCCCGTGCCCGGCAGCTGATATCTCTGACAGTGACAGTCAGTGTCGTATGGCATCAGATGCTCCTCCAAAACAGGGTGTGTTGATGTTCTACCCTGTAGTCGAACGGCACCCGGTCAAATCGACAGGACCTGAAAAACTTATTTCATTCCGTCAGAGCATTTTTAAATTGCCTTAATCAATTGAATGGAAAGGCTTTACGGCTTCAAGCGGCTGAAATCCAGGCAGCGGTTCTCTGACTTCTGGTTCCGGTTGTATCTCCAGCACCGTCATCACAAAACCAAAGCAGTCATAGGAATCCTGTAACGCCACGCGGGGACAAGGCACCACATATGTCTTCCCATCGGTTTCAATACGCAGCTTAAATTCATCCGATCTGAGCCACTGTTTCTTATCTTTCCCGGACTCGAACCAGGAATCACACAGGGAGTCTTTTAACTCCCATTGCCCCTGTGAATCTGTCACACAGGTGGCGCCGTCTGAGTTCATAATTACAAGTGTGACTTTTGCGCCCGAGACCGGCGTTTGATCGGCCCCCGCCAATACCTGGCCTTCCAGAAACAGATCGTAAAAATAACTGCAGCCCGGCAGAGCCAGCAGCGACAAGACCAGCATGAATGTCATCACTCGTGCAACCGCGTAACTGCGCAGCTCACGATTCAGCCAACAGTAAAGACGACGTCTTAAGGATCGATGAAATGTCTGAGACATGCAGGAACCTCACCTGAAAAGATCAAGGAAGCAGATTCGCTTACTGCTTATGAGATCTGTTTCAGGCAGGATTTATTCCTGGTTCTTTGAAGAGAATATTTTTTTCCTGCGGACACGATTACAGCCACTCAGCTGTTTAACTCGCAGTCTCTCCCTTTCAGATCATTCAGGACTTGACTGTAGACCCCCTGCTCGTCCGGCTGATGAAAGTAGTCGGCAGGATGCAGCAGACATCCCTTTGCCTGAATCTCGGCGACCACTTTATCAATCCAGTCATAAAGTGAATCAGCTACCGGGACCAGAACATCCGGAGAATGATTCATAAACAGTATGCTCCCCTCCGGGTACTCCGATTTTTTCGTTGCGATGCAGGTAAAATCGCCATTATCAAAACTATGGAACAGAATAATATCATCTACGTGCTGCAGTGAATCCGCGTCGTACAACTCTTCCGATAAAAGTTGCATACCATTGCTGAGGGCATAAAAGTCGCACAGCTCCTGAGGAAGAGTCATCTGTTTCATCAGGTTCTCAAGTTCCTCCCCTGACAGAGGATCCTGCATTTCTACTTCATAGTCGTCTCCGTCCTCACCTTCCGCCGTCAGATCCGAAATTTGCTCTAACAGTTCTTTAATGCGGGTCATTGTTTTTGACCTTTCGTTGAAACAGGAGCCGTCTTCATTTCTTCCAACTCAATTTCGACTACGATAATGCCCCGCCCCGGAACGCGTACACTGAATTTTGAGCCTTGGGGATGAATGGCAACACTGGGGAAGTCAGTCAGCACTTTGACCGACTTAATTGGTTTCCCGACATCAATCTCGGGGCGTGCATAACTCAGGGAGCGACTCTTGATCGCCAAGCGAATGCGTCCATCCGCCTGTTTCACAGGCATCAGCGCCACCGCCCCTTGATCGGATGTGACGGTAATTGCCTGGGATACCTGTTGCAGAGTGTCGGCGCACGCTTTCAGGAAGCTTGGAGATACTTTGCGATAAGTCAGATGAGTCCAGTAACTGCGGGGAGCGGTGAGACTGGCCAGATCCCCCAGGGGCGTTTCCTCACCGTCCTTAATAATTTCTACCGCAGTGATCTCTGTCCCAGAACCAATGCCATAGACGCCGCACCAAAGTTCATCGGGTGGATAAACATCGCTGAATTCAAAATCAGCGGACGGCAGTGACGCCACTTTACGCCCGATCAGAACAATCGGCCCCCCCTGGTATTGCATTACGCTTGCCAGTTCCTCAGCGGGCAGCAGATGTGGATTGGGGACGAGAATAGCGCCTTTCGCCTGCTTGAGATATTTTACATTAATCGTCGCCTGCATCGTCGCCCCGGCCCCCATCAGTTCTGCAACAAGACGATGCGTATTCCAGCAGCGTGTTTTAATGAAATCAGCCATTTGTGCGCGATATGCGGCGTCTGACCAGACAACCGTGACGCCGTCCGTTTGTAGTGGAGGTTGTGTAAAGGCAAGATCCCAGCGTTCCCTCAGCCACTGCCACTCCTCGCGACTCAGGCCATCACCCAGGCAGATCAGAAAACCGTCGGAACTCGGTTTGAGTGAGCCATCGGGCATGATATGAAACACATTTGCCAGCGATTGAATTTCCCGTTCCAGCACCGTGGGGTGATGATGAATGGCGTCCCACTGCTCCACAACGTCATGCACCGTCTGCAGGTTTATCAGTCGTGTATCGGGCAGAGCGGCTCGCATGAGCATCAGCATGGACAGGAAGTCATCGTGCCGATCAACGGCAGAAAGGCGCGGGTCCATCGCCAGGCTGGCGGCAACAGTTTCCACGATGACTCCATCGACGCCTGTCTGGGCAATTCGCTGATAATCAACGCCGTAACGATAGAGGGATTCAAACGGAGCCCGTCCCCAGGCCGAATTAATGACCGCCTGCTTCTGACGGGCATGCAGGGCGTCCACCATCGTCGACCAGAAACGCGCCCAGCGATCTGCATAGAATTCACTCCATTCCGCCCGTTTGTGTTTCAGGATCCAGTCTCCCCGTGCCGTCAGCTTGTCGGCATCGTATCCACATTCCTGTGTAACAACAGCTGGTAATTCCAGACCGGATGCCTTTTGAAACTGCTCGATCATATCGTCAGAATAAGATGTCAGGTGAATATTTCCTGAAAGTGGGCCAAATCCATCTGCACCATGCCAGCCATCGAAACCGTAGTCAGACAGCGTTTTGACCATCTGTGATGCAAAGTAATCTTCGAAATAAGAGCCGTCATTCAGCCGGGCCAGACAATTCAATCCCCAGACTTTGCCATACCCTTTCCAGACATGCAGGACTTCCAGATGATCGCTGATCCATTCGCGATGAGTCCGATCCCGTGTATACTTCGCAAAGGTGCTGAGAAAAACCTGTACGCCCTGCTTTTGTAAATTTTTGATGAGCGCGCGAAGTTGATAGCTGGTCCAGTCCTGGCGTTTTCGCTCGCGGTTGAATTCATGTCCTTCCCGCGAACAGTACTCGGGATAGAGGGGGAAGTCCTGCTCCAGACCAGGATGTGACAGTATAAAATCGGGGGAACCTATCAACAGGCATATCGAAGTGGGAGTGAATCCCGCTTTGTCGAGATACTGCTGAACGCCATAATCATCCTGCTCATTATCAAAGGCAATTAACTCGGTCCAGATCCAGCGTTCATACGTGCGAGATTCACTGGATTTTTCTTCAGCGGAAAGAGGGTCAATGGCGATGAATATCAAAGCAGCACAAATAGCGATTCGAAAGACAGATATTTTTTGCGATAGCATGGAATGATCCCAGCAGTTGGATGGTCTAATTGGCAGGGGAAAACAGGTGAGACACAGTTTCCCTTGATTTTACAGAGATCGCATCCAGACTGAAATCAGCGAAACCTGTTTTAGACTCTATTTTTCCGTTTTCCGGGAGAAGGACGGGCTTTCAATCCCGCTCTCGGAAATGGAACCTGTTTCCTGTGAAGCGAGAGCAACATTCGGGACTGTACCAGAACTGCGACTCACTTTCACAGCGGTCGCCGCTCCGCATTTAATCATTGGACGTTCGACCAAATGATACGAAAGGAATGCGACATAATAACTGACCACAACCGACACAACAGCCAGCAGCAGACCGAACATAAGCGGATATGCAGCGGTAACCGTCGGACTGACGACAGCCAGCAAACCACAGGCGAGCCAGTACAGGATGATAAAATGATAGATATAGAATGAGTAAGACAACTGGCCGAGCTTGCGGACAAGCGGAACATCCAGGACACGACTCAGCAGCGGGTTGGTTTTTCCGTCTGCAAGAATTGCGATCAGAAGTGTTGCAAAAACCGCTTCCATCAGAACTGCGCAGAACAGATTACCGGGCGAGAATACTGAGCGAGCCGATATTAAACAGGCAATGCTGACCAGAAACAGTGTATTCCAGACTTTCAGACTGACAAGTTGATTCAGTTTCTCTATCAATGTGGGCAAGAGCAGACCCAGGTAAAACACATACCCATACATAAAGTAGAGACTGCCTGGCAACAAGCCGCGGATCAGACTGCAGACGATAAGCAGGAACAGGAACAGCAGATTCACTTTTGTGCCTGTACTTCGGCTGACAATATATGCCAGAGGAAACACTACGGACATGACCAGTTCCACCTTCAGTGTCCACGCAACCTGATTGAGATTGGTTTCAAAGAGTGCGTAATTGGCCAGTACATTATCTATGGTAATCGGATTCTGATACCACTCTTTGAACCAGACTGAGGTATCAGGATACACAGTATAGGTGTGAAAGCAGGCGATTGAAAAAATGATCAGCGACACGCAGACCAGATACGCCGGGTAAATGCGAAACAGTCGTTTCACATAAAAAGCGAGACACGTTCCCAGTGATTTTGACTTCCGGTCGAGTGACAGCCCCAGCACGTAGCCGCTCAGAACAAAAAACACCGTCACCGCGGCTCCGCCATTAAAGGGAATGAGCAACAGCCGCGTGATAAATGCCTGTGTTCCCTGCGTCTCCTGCAGCGGAGTCGCCCAAATCATCTCATTCTGATTCACAGCAAACACAATCAGACAATGGCTCACCGCAACCATCAGAGCAGCAATGCCCCGCAGTGATTCGAGTCTGGTAATAAACATGTTCTGATTCCGTCTGTCTGTGATCGAAGCTGTTACTCAGGTTGTTACCTCAGTTTAGCCAGCACCTCGGGGCAGACACAAACAGAAAAATGATGCAAAGCACGGTTACTGGCTTGTTTTGAAGGATTCTTGCCTATTTCACAGGCTTCCCGTTACGTCGGTCAAACCGGAAGGGGTCGGTTGCATCATCCGTGATCATCACTTTCAGAGGTGGTGCGATCCCGCCCTGATCGACTTCCACACGCAGCAGATTCTTCGCGGCGAACGGACGATCATATAGCCAGGCATGGCCGTCGCCATGGATGTAAAGGATCGGCTTTTGAAATGCTTTCGCTGTTTCACTCAATGGGTCGAAGAAGTCGTTGTGCGCTTTCACCGGTTTGGCGTGACCAAAAATGACCAGGCTGCTGACTTCGTTTCCGTAGCGACGCAAATTATTGCGCACCCAGTTCAGATTGTCGGCATGGCGTTGCTTCCACTCCACAGAGTCGTGAATCCGCCCCCCACCAGATTGATTCCGATAAATAATACATTGCCTTTCACGAAGGAAAAGTTCTCTTCCCGCTCCAGTTGCCGAAAGATCTTAAAAGAATGCTGCCAGCGGCGATCGAACCGCATGAAATACTGTTCCCAGAACTTCCATGCTTCCGCGGGATGGGCACAGTCATTCCATTCGTTGTCTCCCGGGATGATAAATACCGGTACGTTTGATTTTGCCAGCATCCCTGCGACTTTTTGATAAACGCCTTCATGACAGGGGGTACTCCCTGCTTTGATGTCTCCCACATGTACGACGAATTCCGCATCGTCTGGTAACTTCGTAATCTGTTCCGGCAGCAGGACATCTTCGGCCGGTTTGTAAGGGACGTCGCCCATCACATAAAAAGTGACCGGAGTTTCGGGCTCTCTGCTTTGCGTAGACTCTTTCTGGGCAAAAGCGGTAAAACTGCACAGTAACAGGAGCCCCAGTGACAATATTCTGAATCGCATCGGTAATTCGGTCCTCAAGGGGGGGGAAGTCAGGGAAGTGCCATTACTCATTTTCAGTAGCAGGCACTCAAGAGCATGATGGGCGAGGAAGAAGACAGCAAGCGTCCCGGCATTAAAATCAGAATACGTTTCGAAAACTCATTTCAGCCAAACAGCTTTCTGGCCGTCGGATAGACGAAGACAAACCAGTATCCACTGAGAAAACTGATCGCTGAGAAAAAGGCACAAGCGGGATCGATCCTGTTTCCAAAGAGAGTAAACGCAATCATGATCACACCAATCGAAGTGATAGAACCTTTCCAGACATACTGCCAGGTAGGACAGTGTTCTGCAAGCTGCTTATGCCGTTCCTTTGATTCAAGGGATGATTCGCCTTCAACCAGAGATTTCCCCTGATCTCCGTTCAAGCCCAGTTGAGTGAGGGTGATGACAAACGGTAAAAAGAAGAATCCCGCTATGAAGAACAGGATGACTGTTGCATTTTTAGAATTCAACATTCGAAGTAATGCATGCGTCTCGTCAAAGGTAGAGAAGGCCATGACTGAGCTATACAGAAGTGCCAGGGCACCGAAGAGTGAGAAAATATTTGTCATGAGATTTTCACCCTGTTACTGAAACTGCATAAAGAACCGAGTGGAAGCGTCGATTGCCAGAAACAGTAATACCAGAATCATCCACGTATTTACAAAGTAACTGAACCTCACTTTGCGCCGCTGTTCAACTGACAGGTGCTCTCCTCTGAAAGCAATCTTTATCAGCAGCAGGAGCGAATACAACTGCAGCGGAAAAAACATGATGCCATAGACGGCCATCTTCCAGGCTCTGTCGACCATTTGATTCAGATCGGAATCGGTGACTTCGGCATCGGCAGCTTCATCTTCTTCCCACTGCTCATCAAAGTCTCCTGTTTCGCCGTCCAGACCCTTTGTGTTGCGCCAATCCTCTTCGGTAATCGTTACCGGTTCATGGTCATGCACAACTTCGAATGCACGCGGCGCATCTGACTCGGCAACCTGCACCTTGACCCCGCCGATTGCATTCCCCAGGTACCAGGCCATGCCCACCGCAGCTTCATCGGACATAAACGATCGAATGCCCGCCGCTTCCAGCTGATTCTGAACCAGACTCGCTTCCACAGGTGAACTTAACGTCGCAACGGTGATTAATTCATGGGACACAGGTTTCTCTCCTGTAATGGTTAAGGCACTTTGACAATCACATTATCATAGTGAATTGACTCTTTCGGTGTGACCAGGCCAATCTTGTCTTTGGTCGCATGTGCAATACCGGGCGACTGCAGTGAACCGATCAGCTTGCCATCGATGAAGGCCTGCATCAGATCCCCTTTAATACGGACGGTGACGGTATACCACTTGTCTTTTTCCAATTTCACCGGGAAGACTGCCTGCGTCTTTTTCAGAATCGCCTGTTCTTCCGCCGTCAGTTTTTCCTTCGACTGACGTTTCTTGAAGATCTCATTATTGAAGACTCCGGTCTTACCGTCACGGAGCGTCACCTTTGTGGGCGAGACCACCACGCGACAGAGGTGCCCCGCATGCGATCCTTTAAACTTGTGCTGGTTGAATGTCAGGTTAGTGGAAGGGGAACCGGCAAACTTGAGATCGACGGTCAGTTCCACATCGCTGTAAGGTTTGGTAAGTAACTGATGCACGGCGGCATGTCCGCCACCTTCGAGTTCCACCCCCTGCAGGACTCCGTTTTTCACAACGGAAGCACTTTTATAAAGCGACCATGAACCGCCCAGTTCGCGTCGGGAAAAGTCATCTGTAAAGAGCTGTCTTTGATAATAATCCCCGGAAATCGCCTCAGGCGCACCTGCGAAGACCGGCAGGGGAGCAAACAGACAAATCAATGAGAGCAGAAAACGTTGAAACGACATGATGAGCACCTTTATTGAATGCTGGATTGAGAGACATTCTGAAACAACTTATTTTATCCCGACCAGAGACACTGTTCACTCCTGAAACCGAAAAAGGGGACAGAATTACGGAGGATATTTTATCAACTTCACCGCAGTGAATACTTAGTCTCCTGCTAATAATCAACGTAATAGCTGATACAAAGGATCGTTTTTTTTTCAGTAGAAACTTCTGCGAACTCAGGCATCCCCCTTCCTGGTCTGACAGTAACAAGAGAATTTGCTATGATGGGGGGGGGGAAGAAGCTTGTTATTTCAGCAAGCCACTCGATGCAGTGAGATTACGAATAAACAGGGAAATTCTGGATTGAAACCAGATTCTGAAAAGGAAGCAGATTATGTGCACGCGTGCGGTTTACCTGGGGCCAGAAGGCGAGACCGTGACTGGTCGGACCATGGACTGGAAAGAAGACCTGCAGAGCAATCTCTGGATTTTTCCGCGGGGAATGTCCCGCGACGGAGGGCTGGGAGACGCCTCATTAAGCTGGACCAGTCAATATGGCTCCGTCGTCGCTTCTCTCTACGAAGGCGGAACCGCGGATGGGATGAATGAAGCGGGACTGGTGGCCAATCTGCTGTACCTGGTGGAATCAGAATACCCGGCCGACGACGATCCGCGGCCTGCGATTGTCATTTCCGCCTGGGCGCAGTATGTGCTGGACCAGTTTGCGACGGTCGAAGAGGCCGTCAGTGAACTGCGCAAAGAGACGTTCCGGATGGTGACGGTGGTGGCCCCCAATGGGGCCGCGGGAACGGTTCATCTCTCCCTCTCCGATCCTTCAGGCGACTCGGCCATTTTTGAATATATTGGGGGAGAGCTAAAGATCCACCATGGCCGTCAATATCAGGTCATGACAAACTCCCCTGTCTTCGATGAACAGATCGCTTTGAACAAATACTGGCAGCAGATTGGTGGCACGGTCATGTTGCCAGGCACCAACCGGGCTGCAGATCGGTTTGCCCGGGCCTCCTTTTATATTAATGCCTGCGCGCAATCAGCTAATCCCCGCGAGGCCGCTGCCAGTGTTTTCAGCGTGATGCGGAATGTGAGTGTTCCCCGCGGAATCAGTACTCCCGATCAACCGAACATCTCTTCCACCATCTGGCGTACGGTCAGTGATCAGAAACACAAAATCTATTTCTACGAAGACACCGCCAGCCCGGGGATGGTCTGGGTTGATCTCAACCAGATCGATTTCAGTCCCGGTTCAGGCACACGAAAACTGACATTGGTAGGCAACTATCATCTCAGCGGCGATCAGACCGACCAGTTCCAGCCGGCAGAACCTTATCCTTTTATGGCACCTGCCTGAACGAGTCTTGCGAGATCGATCACACACTGCGGACTGCCTGGAGTGCACCATCAATCTTCGACAGGGTGAATCTAGATGATCAAATCTAGATGATCATCTGTTAGATATCCGACACTCACCCGTCTCAATCATGTTACTGGATCGGAGGGAATCCGTGCTATGCCCTGCCCCGCAGGGACAAATCCCAAAATAACCACCAGACCAGCAACTACACCCTTGAACAGTATCTTATCTCACAAATAAGCTTAAAACTGTCATCAGGATCCAGCGACTCCAGATCCGTGAAACAGGTTCTCTCATCAAATTTCAGGTTATGATTATGAAACCAGTACAGACGCTGATTGCCTGTCTGATGCTCGCTCAGTGTAGTATTTCTCTGAAGCTCCAGGATACCAATGCCGCCGATCCAGAGATCAAACCCATCAAGTTCAGTCTGGAACGCAAGAAACGGGGTAGCACCGAGACCACAAGCCGCCTGCCCCCCGGCCCACCGGGAACCGTTGGTTCTGTAGATGGTACCCCCGTCTTCGGTCTGGAATATTTGAGTAGCCATTACCTGGCCGGCGGTGCGCAGAAGGAACCCGGTCCTTTATCGCGTGAACTGGTGCGTCAGGCACTTCTGATCGCCGCACGCGAGCACCTGGGATGTCGCACGCGCGATGCCCTGCTGGGAGAATCGTTACCCGAAAATCCATTGCCTCAGTTTGGACGAATCGGAGTCGTCTCATCAACTTACTGGCCTGGTGGATCGAAAGGATATCTCGTCTTTGGTCTTGCCATCTATCAGGAAAAAGCGGACGAACGTCAGTTTCTGCTGGAGAAAAACTTCAAGATTGATGGGAAGGAACCTGATATCCTGCCTCAAATGGCAGAAGCGATGGCGACCGCATCCCGCGAGGACTTTCCGGCTCTTCTTAAAAAACTGGGAATTCCAGAACGCCCTCTGGTGAAATCCAAGTTTGCCAGGATTCCAGAATCCTTGCTCAAAGATCAGTACAAGTTCGATTATTTAACCCAGTACCAGATCATTAGAGGCCTGCATCAGTTTCTCGATGAAAACGGACCTGACTGGAAAGCCTATCTACAACTGGCACAAGCGTATGGGCACCTGGGAGTTCTGACGGAATTTTACTGGAGCGATTTCAGTTCCGTCTGTAAAGCACGGGGAATGCTCTATGCACTCCGTGCGAAAGGAGTCGCCTCCACACCTGCGACCGAGTATGAAGCCTTTGCCAGAACTCATCTGGGCACCCGCACTGCCGGCCAGGCCATTCCCCAGGCGACCGTCCTGCTGGCGTATCTGCAGGCCATTTACGGTCGCCATGCCGACGCAGCTGAGACCCTGGTTGAGTATGAAACAGCTGTCAAAGAGGGACGCTGGAAGCCGGTGACTGCCATGCAGGCCCCCCTGTATTATGCCAAAGCGATCGCCGACTACGATCTGGAAGCGCTAAGGAAACCTCGGGAGACCACTGCGCCGCACCTCGGGTCTTTCTATCTGGCTGCGTTGTTTGAAGCGTCCGGCCTGTCCAGCCAGACACTGACCAACTATCTGGAGGCGCTGGGAAAAAATCCAGACTGTCTGCGACTCAGTGATGGCCTGTCCCTGGGCCGCACCGTGGGACACATGCGAATTTCGTCTGATACACTCCGACAGAATACGATTCTACTCCTCCTGCAAAAAATACCTGATTTGAACATGATTTCTCCTGACATCAAATCAGCGTTAACTGCTTATACACAGAAAGCGTCAACGAATCAGGAAATTGCTGCCCGGGAGGAATTGATGAACGGGCTGAATCAACTGGCGGCAGAAAAGGAATCCAAACGGGAGTTTACCAGCGCAGTACTGGCTCACATGCTGCTGGAACGAAGCTTCACAAATGCCGAAGTGACCGTGGATATGGCACGAAACTATGTTGGCTTCGACCCCACGTCGACCATTGAATTTTACAAGTCCATCTGTCGCACACATCAATTCTACAATCTGATTCAATTACAACAGACGAATTCGAACCAGATAATGGCTTTATTGAATCAGGTTGATCAGTCTCTTCCCAGTCCCCCGGCTCCCGCATTTCGACATAAACAGGTCCTGGCCCCCATGGTCAGAGTCGGGATGCAGATGGCACAACTCCCCATGATGGCCACCAATTCACGATTCGGGCAGATTGACTATACCTATTCCAGCCTGTTCTCCCTGCGCCAGGTCTCGGATCAGTATTATGTGGAAAGTGATTTCGATGACATGCCCGTTATCAGTCCAAAATCGGAAGCAGCCCAGCTGGTCATCATTGATAATAAGAAATCGACTCCTGAGGAATTGCAGGAACTGGAGAAAAAATACCCCGAATCAGTGATGATCTTCGCTGCACTCGCTGACCGCTATCAGAAACCTTCAAAAGATAAAGATAAGGAAAAGGAAACGAGAGAACAGGATCTGCAACGGGTGTTAGCACATCTCACAACGATTTCCCAGGATGACGACTACTATTCTCATCTGGCTTACCTGTACCAGAAACAGAACAAAGAGGAAGAGTGGGTCAAGCTGACCCGAAAAATGCTGGAACTGCCAAGTCCGTCTTTAAAAACGGTTCACTGGGAACTACAACTCGCGTACTGGCATGCCAGAAGAGACGAGAAGGACAAAGCGTTCGAGCACGCGGAACATGCCTTTCGCTCAGGCTCTACCGACTCGTTTCGATGTCTGATTGCCCTGCATTCAAAATATGGGGATTTCGAGACAGCCAACAAGATCTTTTCAGACTCGGCAGACCGCTATAGCTCACAAATATCTGAATGGTTGCGCTGGTGTCTGTGTCATAACAAGGGAGATGCCAAAGCAGCACAGAAAAAGCTGGAAGCTTATTTCCAGAGTGTGAATGCGCATTCGACTCCCGGCTATCAGACGATGCTGTTTCATTTTTATTCAATTATCAATGAGCCACAGAAAGCATCGGTCGCGCTGATGACTACTCGTGATTTGTCGCGAATCTCCCCGGCCACATTACTGCTGGGAAGCTGTATGGCCGATCAGACCGGTAACAAAGCAGAACGCGATCGCCTGCTGCAGGCAACCGTCGATTTAGAAAAGAATCCTGTGATGGCCAGAGATTATGCGGTCTGGATTGAATATGCGAAAAAACTACAGATTTTTCTCAAACGACCGGACAAACGCAAACTGAATATGAAAATAGTCACAGACCTGACAAAAGAATCGCACAGCGATATCCGCCAGAATCTGGAACTGGTCTCAGCCTACTTCCTGGCAACAAACCGACTGGTCAACGAAGCCACCCCTTTACTGCTGCACTCTGCTGTCATGCTGAAAGACTTCCCTCTCACGGCGAACGTATTAAGCAGACAGGTACTCAGAAAACAGGGAATGACTATCGGCCCCGGGAATGAAGGGTTAACTAAAACAGACTGAGACAGGTGAAAAACGATGGCCCGTTCAGCGTGACTCTCCACGGCGATTATGACTACGCAGGCACGATCTTCGGCAAACAGAATCGACTGGTGGTTGTGGATATCAAAGATCCTGCCCAACCCGGCGGCACCTGAATTGCAGGCCAAACTGCTCGACAGGCGACTGGGGAAACCAAATCGCTGTGTGGTAGAGGGAAATCGTGCCTACCTGCCGATGGTGGAAGGAGACGGTATTGCGGTCGTCGATCTTTCAAACCCGGCTCAACCCGCATTCCTGACAGCATATCATGATTCCGAGCTGTTAGACAAAACCTACGGCGTCGCGGTGCGAGGATCACTGCTCTATGTCGCTTCCCGGGAAGAGAACAGCCTGATAGTTCTGAATCGCGAGGCACTGGAGAGGAAGTAGTTATTACTCACTGCAATATTACGAATTGTTATTACTCATTATTCGATTCGGCCAGTGATGGCGCCTCGCGGGAACTCGGTAAATTCGCTTGAAATTCTTCCAATCCCTTTGAAGTCACCTGTGTATTTTCTACACAGATATATCTCAGTCGGGGAAATTCCTGCAGATAAATCAGGCCCGCATCGGTCACTTGTGTCCCACTCAAATTCAGATTATCTAAGTGAGGCAGATCTGAAAGATGCATTAGTCCGGCGTCTGATATCTGTGTGTCCCCTAGCCCCAGTCGCTGCAACACTGTCAATGATTTGAGATCACTCATACCTGAATCATTTATCAGCGAGCCATTCAATTTGAGGCAATACAGCTTCGGCAGGGATGACAGTTCAGTTAATCCTGTACCTGTCACCTGGGTTTGTTCCAGCTGCAATATTATTAGCTGCGGCAAGTCTCTTAAATGAACCAGGCCCGCATCGCTGATACTGGTTTGATTTAAATTGAGTACGCGCAGAGCTGAAAAACAATTCACCTGTTTTAACCCGGCATTTGTAACAGCCGTTCCCTGCAGATTCAACCAGGTCAGGTTCGTCAGCCCCTCTAAATGTGCCAGACCAGAGCCACTCACGGGTGTGTAGAACAGGTCCAGATGATTAAGCTGTGACAGGTCTTGTAAATGAACCAGGCCATCATCACTGACGCTTGTATTCCAGAGCATCAATCTTTTGAGTCGGTGAAAACGCTTCAAGTAACCCAGACCTGCATTACTGAGACCTTTTCCACTCAGACAAATTCTTTCCAGGTTCGGAAAATCATTCAGCCAGATCAGGTCACTGTCCTGCGTCACTTCCAGACTGATTGATTCCACCTCGTCGAACGACTTGATATGTTTTTTGTCGCGGGTCTGTCGTATGACATTTTCCCAGTCTGAAGGGAAAACGGTAAATTCAAAGGTGGGTTGTTCGTAGTCAATCCAACCGTTCAACGCTGAGAAATGAAAAAGTGTTCGATATCTGAGTATCAACGGTGTCGCAATGAATGTCAGTATCAGCAGAAACAGGCTGCTGATTCCCCAAAACCAGCGGGAACGCAGTGTACGTTTCAGAATGCCATGCAGAGTAGGATCGGCAGCGTGATTCATCGATTGAAATACCGTCTGAATAAATCAACGTTTCAGCAGAATGCGGAAGTCTCAAAAGAGTAACGATCCACCAGGCGGAATGGATTAAAGAATTACCAGACAAATTATGATTTAAGTCTTATCTGGCCACTTTTCAGAGACCAAAAACAGACGCTCGATCTCTCGACAGTCATTCTGCTTTTGTTTCAGTACGCTGATCATTAAAGGTCGGTCCCCTTCCTCAAAATGAACATCCAGAGCTCGTTTTAGTTCAGAGAAGGTCAATAACTTCTCAATACATGAATCTCTGACAGCAGGGGACAACCAGTCCGGTTTTTCACGGATCTGATAAACAGTTTCGCTATACTGCTTTTTGAGCCAGTCCAGTTCAGAAAAATATAACCAGACGCCTTTTAGATGTGCAGGTGACATCCGCTCCGGGAGTGGGGTGGATGCTGGCAGATGAGGATTGTAAAAAATGATCCCTTTGACAAAAGCCGCACGCCGCACGACCTCAGGAAAATGCGTTTCACTCAAAGGCAGCTGGTAATCGAACAGCCGCCTGCACTTCTTTTCAAAGTTGTCCTTGGCGTTGGGACCGATAAAATGGCTGCCGGTCGTATTATCAGCAGGATAATGCAGATAATATTTCACAGCGGTCTCCCAGTGATTCAAGTCCCCTGCTTCGTCTTCAAACAGGAAATCAATTTCACCGACCGTCTGGTTCTCAACAAACAACTGTTGATTATACGCGACAATCTTTAACCTGCGAATCCGTTCCAGCCAGTACAATACCAGGCCTTCAAAGTACTGCCCCACACGGAAGCGGGAATAAGGCACGAGGAAGTCCATCAGTTCCTGTTCGTTAATCAGCGACAGATCCGGGGGCTCCCACCTGCCGGGATCTTGGCTGGAATGTGAAATCAGAGAGGCGCTGGTTATGGCCCAATGCAGGTCACGCAGTGACTGCGATTTATCGAGATCATGCTGGATTGAGTTTGACTTTTTCTGATTCATTATTCCCAGTTTAAACAGTTTCGCATAAAATAACCAATCACAGTAAACGGAATATTGATCACGACAGACATGAGAAAACAGGACTGTTCAATGATCCTGGAATAAACCTGCCGTGAAATGACTGAGTCGAAATCATGTATCAACGAATTCTGGAATTCCTTCGTCGAGCTCTCATCTGGCTGAAAGGTCGAGAACCCCTGCTGCTGGTGGTCTGCCTGGGTTTTGTTATTTCCACGTGGGCCTTTATCAAAATCGCCGATGAAGTCATTGAGCAGGATACCCAGGCGTTTGACAAGTGGGTCATCAGATCACTGCGACAGTCAGAAGACCCTGCCACCCCGATCGGACCGGTCTGGGTCCAGGAAATGGGCCGTGACCTGACCGCGTTCGGGGGAGTCGCCGCTCTGGTATTCTTTACAGTAATCGTGACGGTCTATTTGTGGATCGAAAAAAAGCCGCGCGTGATTGCACTGCTGCTGGCAGCCGCCCTGGGTGGGTTGCTGCTCAGTTCCCTGCTCAAACACTTTATCAGTCGTCCTCGTCCCGATGTGGTGCCTCATCTCTCCCAGGTCTATACCAGCAGCTTCCCCAGCGGACACTCCATGCTGTCGGCTGTGATTTATCTCACACTGGGCGCCCTGCTGGCTTCGGTCATTCCACGAACCATTTTGAAAGTTTATGTGATCAGCGTCGCAATCCTGCTGACCATATTGGTCGGCCTGAGTCGAATCTACCTGGGCGTGCATTACCCGACTGACGTTATCGCCGGCTGGATCGCGGGCCTCAGTTGGGCCCTGTTCTGCTGGATGATCGCCCGCTGGCTGCAGAGCCGGAATCAGATTGAAGACGATGAGGAAGAATCTGAGATTAATTCGAAGTGACTTCAGATCTGCAAACCCTGCAGATGTCATTCTAAAAATGATCACAAGTGAGTGAGACAACTGCCATGGTTTTCTGGAACTGGTTTAAACGCAAACCGCTGGACTTTGAAGAAGTCTTCGGTGCTCTCAGCGGCAAAAAGGCTCAGCAGTTTTACGGAACACATTTTCCAGATAAAAACTCTTATAACAGCTTCGGCATTAAACTTCCCGAACCGCTGCTACTGGATCTAGAGCCTTTATTTGATCCCGTCGAATCGTTTCAGTTCTTTGGCCGTCCCTTCAAAGTCGGCAAACGCTGGATACTGGCGTATCATATGGAATACGATACGCCCACGATTATCGTGAATCAGAACTTCCAGGTCCTACTGGAAGGGTTGGGATTGGATGATTCGACAGAGGAATATTTCGTGGCGGATAACTTTCTATCATTTCTCGATCTACTGACCATCGAAGCAGACGCCGAAGAAGCTTGAGCGTGTCCAGACCTATTCATTCTGTGAATTCAATCGCATAGAGTTTCGTATTCCGCATCCGAAACTGCAGACGGATCGACTTGTCAGCCAGTTCTTTCAATTCATGACCACCGTTCCATTTCACGGGAAAGTCAACGGAATCTGCGTGAATCGCTTCACAGTCAGCTGCAGTAAAGCCGGGAATCGGGTTGCCTGCGTCATCCAGAATTGCAACTGTTGCAATTCCGGTCCCAGAGACGTCGATATTTAATTTCAATTGACAGCCTGTTATCTTCAGCGGATTCGTAGTGAGCATTCCCGGTATATTGCCGGCATCCATGGAGACAAAACCATCCAGACGCGAGGTGGCACAGTAAATGCCGCCCAGATCTCGTTTCAGCCATTCCTTACGATTTTTCAGATCACGATCCCAGACGACCGGACGGCCATGCGTGTGCGGCCAGCCAACAAAGTATTGATGCAGTTCGCGACCGCGACGGATCATACCCGTCCCCATACTGACCAACTGCAGTTGAATGCCGTCTAAATAATCTGGTTGAATCCAAGCCTCCCGCTGACGGTTCCAGTGAATGCCATCTCGACTGACCGCCAGTTGCACGTCAAATGTCCCATCATTGCTATTCAGGGCGCGGTCTTTTAATTGAGCCCCCTGATACAGAAAATACGCCGCCGGGAAAGCAAAATACGCGTTCTCTGCCCATGGGTAACGGAACACATTGCTGGTATAAAGTTGCACATTCGTGGGGTCACTGTCATCGGGCCGCATCACAATTGGCAGTTCACGGCTGATGGTTGCCACTTTTTTCTTGCCCCAGACATGTAGAGGAGAAACACTTTCATCATAAGGCCAGGGTACTTCGATGTCTTTGACAGCCACACGACCAATCGAACGTTTGGGATCCCAGGCCCGCAGATAGACCGCGTATTCCTGTGTTTTCGGATCCCAGCAGGCGGAAGGCTGACTGTCAGGAACGCGAGGCAGCAGACGTATGTCCGACTGTTGCCAGTGTATTCCATCGGCAGAGGAGGACAGGTAGACGCCGGCCCGCGCGGGATCAGGCCAGTGCCGATTGTGCAACAGACGAAACCGCTTTTCCACTGGCGCGTGTGGATCAAGAAACACGCCCGCTTCGACCGCTTCAAACGGGAAAATGTTATTGAGATTTGATTTCTGGTAATCGCTCAACTTTATTTCAGGTCGTTTCCAGAACAAGCCATCCTTACTGGTCGCCAGACAGAAGTGCTTCTGTTTTTCACCATCATAAGCGCCGTAATACAGCATCGCCGTCCCATCATGGTCAACCACACTGCAGTAAAAAATGAACCCCAAAGCTTCCCACGGCATTTCGGGTCTAAGCACACGGCGCAGCGCGTAAGGCGGATTGAACTGTCGTTTCACGTGCTCAGTCTTTTCAGAATCGATCAGTTGGTCGTCCAGAAATAAATGGCGCATTGAACTCATCTGAATGACGTCTGCACGCTCTCCATCTGCTTTGCAGTCAGGCACATATTTCAAAAACAAGAGCATCACAAACGCTAAACAGAAGCAGGAAAGACGAGGCTGTTTCAGGTCATAATTCATGGTGAAGATGTATCCGAGGGGATCAAGGTGCATTGGACTGGAATTCTTATTTGTAATGATCTGGAGTGAATCTGCTTTTTCTAATTCATCAGCGACAGCTTATCCATTAGTATAGTAGACTGGAGAGTCACCTGCTATTCTTTGGTCGGATTTCAAATCAGTAAAGGAACGGTTGCATGCTGCTTAACAATACGCGAATCAATCAATATTCCTGTACATTACAGTTTACAATCCTGCTGCTGGCCAGCCTGTTCCTGAATAACCCAGAAATCAGTGCACAAGAACAGCCCGATCAATCAGTGGAACTGCAGCAATTAGTTTCCAAGGTAAGACAGAACGAAGCCTTGTATCAGAATCTGCAGTTCAAACTGAATGCCACTGAAATCGATCAGGCTGAGTTAATTGAATACGAGGGTTCCCAACCAATCAAACGCCAGTCTACCATTTCTTTCATCAGACAGGGGAAGAAGTTCCGACAGCAGATCCACACGAAAGGCCGGTTTGTTTTAAACTTCACTCTCGGCTTGTACTGGCTGCAGGATGGCTATCGTGCGTCAGATCCCGCGGAGATTCACACAAATGAAACATGGATTCGAGTCGAATCAGGAACCAGAGAAAACCTGTCTCTGTTTGATGGAACAACTTTTCGCAGTTTCTGGAAAGAAAGAATGTCTGATGAAGAAAACGAGGAACCACCGCGTAACCAGAAACGTGGTCTGATTTCAGATTCACCATCCGGAACTTTGAACCAGACCAGTCCCCATCGTTTTCTGTTTGAATCCGAGCAACTACCTGTTTCGCTCTCCAGCTTCCTGACTGGAAAAGAAGCCGAACAGGCGATTACCGGAAAGTCCGCTTTGACTGCACGGGTTACGAAACTGGGCACAGAAACATTTCAGGGCCTGGTTTGCACCACACTCCAGCTGGAGACCTTCGACTCGACTGGTAAACCCCGTTCTCGAACGGACCTCTGGCTGTCTCAAGACCGAAACCTGATTCCCGTGCGTAGAGAGGACTTTATTTACCACGTGTCAAAGGAACTCCCGATTTCAGCATCCCTTGTTGAAGCCTGGCAGGAAGTCAGTCCCGGCGTCTGGTTCCCCAGCCAGGCTCACACGAACTACTACCGTGCCAGAGTGGGAAAACGAAACTCAGAACAAAAACCTTCAAAGCGAAAAGAGTATACTCTCGAAAGCATTGAACTGACCCCGCAACTGCCGACCGATATCTTCACAAAACTGGACTTTGAAGCAGGTACACCGGTATCAGTTGTTACGGATGGAATCAGGATAAAACACTTCAGACAGGGCACAGAAAAATAAACAGGGAGATTTACTCTTCTTCTTTCAGCATGGGTGGCACAACTCCATCCACTGCCGGTGGGGCATCTTCTTCGAGCATGGGTGGCACATATTGTTCATCTGTGATTGTAACCCGGCCGTAATCATATGTCGGGATCACGCCGCCACCCCCCAGTGCCTGGTAGGTATTCACGATGGCAGCCAGTTGCTGCTGCTTGGTTTCAATCAGGACCACTTTCGCATCCTGCAGGTCACGCTGGGCCAGCAGTACATCGACATATTCGGCGCGGGCGTTCTGGAACAGTTTTGTGGCAACATCGACCGATTCCTCAAGTGCTCTCAGCTGCTGCTTTTTGATCTCGACGCTCTTGCCGTAATTCTCTACTTTGTTGATACGGTTAACCACTTCAGTGAACGCATTCAAAACAGTACGCTGATATTTATAAACGGCCTGCATCTGTCGGGCATTTGCATTGAGATAATCTGCCTTGATGGCGCGTCTGTTGATCACTGGTGCCACGAGTTCCCCGACGGCATTATAAACCAGCGATTCCGGCGTAATAAAAAGATAGCGGGGATTAAAGGCCGAATACCCCACGCCGGCGTTCAATACCAGAGAGGGATAGAAGCGGGCCCGGGCAACCTGGATTTCAAGACCCGCTGCCTGCAATTCTCGTTCTGCCTGACGAATATCGGCACGGTTATTCAGCATCTGGGCAGGCACACCAATATTGAGAGTGTGCATGTTGAGTTCGAAGAAATCCACCTGTTTGCGTTCGACAGACTGTGGATAACGACCGGCGAGGAAGTTGATTCGGTTTTCTGTTTCAATCAGCCTCTGCTGGATAATCAGCTTTTCACTCTGATTCTTGCGAACTTCTGCCTGGAACCTCTGAACGGCCAATTCTGTTCCGCGCGCTGCTTCCTTGTTTGCCTTGGCAACTTCAAGACTTCGTTCCTGAAGTCCGATGGTGATGTCCAACGTCTCTAACCGTTTGTCGAGAGCCAGCAATTCATAATAATTTTCTGCAATCTCTGCGATCAGACGCGTCGTGATATAGTTTCGCCCCTCCTCGGTAGCCAGATAGCGCAAGGAAGCTGCATCCCGGGAGTTTCGCAGCTTTCTCCAGATATCGATTTCCCACGAGATATCGGCTGCGAGCAGGAAGTTGGGGAGTGGTTCAGGAAACCCCTTACCGGGAGCGATCTGCAGTTGATCTTCCACAGCACCGGCACGGGTATAGCGCCCGGGTTTATCGATCCCTGCACCAGCCCGCAAATTCAGGAAAGGAAGATAGGACCCTGTCCAGGCATAAGCCTCGTTGTTGGCGATATCAATGTCCTGAGCCAGGATTTTCAACTCCTGGTTATCGACCATTGCCTGGTCAATCAACCCCGACAGCATGGGGTCGTCAAAAAGTACCGCAAAATCAAGTTCTGCCGAATTGGTTTCGTCGTAACTTCCGTTGAAGGTGTCCGGCATCCCCGGTCCCTCATCCGCATCTTGAAGGCAGGGAATTTTACACGACGTGAGTAAAAACATCAGAGACGAAATAACCGTCGGCCAGAAAGCGAGTCTCTTTATCTTCGAGGTAGAATATCGAAGTGATAAAATCATCTGCCTAATCCTTGACAACTTGACCAGAGCTTTAAGCTGCTGGTTTACAACCACTTCCGTGTGGATTTATTGTGTGGATTGTCAGCTCATGTCCTTGTTTGGCGGCAGATTCAGATACATGTCAAAACAATCACAGTCAGTTCTTTCTTCGACTTGTGTTCTATCTCAACTTAATTTGATTTCATGGCAAGCCAGAATTATACACGAAATAGAGAAACCGAGGGAAATGGACTACCGAACAACACTGAGACGCTGAGGGAAGAGAGGGGGATATCCATGCATTTCAAGCAGTTTTTGCTTCACATACGAAGTGGTTCACAACGCCTGAAACGACTCAAATCAACTCAGGCGCCATGATCAGCTTCTGCTAAAGAGTCGCGCTCAAATAATTCACTGAGCGGTTCATCGTGTTCGTCCCGGATCATTTTCTTCCCGTCAGCCATCTTGCCAAACAGGTAATAAAGACCGGGAATCACCAGGACTCCAATTAATGTCCCCATGAGCATCCCGCCAACTGCCGTAGATCCAATTGTGCGGTTACCAATCGCTCCGGGACCGGTAGCCCGGACCAGGGGAATCAGGCCGGCGATAAAAGCAAAGGAGGTCATTACAATCGGTCTGAATCGCAAATTACCGCCTTCGATGGCAGCGTCTTTGATGCTCAAGCCTTCCTGTCTACGCTGAACAGCGAATTCAATGATCAAAATCGCATTCTTACCCAGCAGACCGACCAGCATGACGAGACCAATCTGACAGTAGACATCATTGGCTAATCCCATTGCCTTCAGGAACAGGAAGGATCCAAACAGACCAACAGGTAACGAGGCGATCACCGCGAGTGGCAGGAGGAAACTCTCGTATTGCCCTACCAGAACCAGATACACAAAGATCACGACGATCGCAAAGATGTAAATCGCCGTGTTCCCTTTGTTTGCCTCGTCATAGGCAAGCCCCTGCCAGCCAATGCCATAACCATGCGGCAGAGTCTGTTCGGCAACCTCCTTGATCGCATCAATGGCCTGACCACTACTGAACCCTGTCGCCGGCGCTCCTTGAATAATCGCGGTGGTATACAGGTTGTAGCGGTTGATCTCGTTCATCCCCTGGGTCTTCTTGATCTTCATAAATGAAGAGTAAGGCACCATTTCCCCATCATCGTTTTTGACGAACATATTTTCCAGGTCTTCCGGGTACCGGCGGAACTCGGGAGCCGACTGCACATAAACCTTGTAGAACTGGCCAAAGCGTATGAAGCCCTGTTCCCAGGTGCTGCCCACCACGATGGAGAGGTTATCCATCGCATCGGCGATCGACACCCCTTTCTGCATGGCCACGTCATTGTCGATTATAATCTCATACTGCGGGTAATTGTTGGCAAAAAAGGTGAACAGGCCTTTCATTTCCTTGCGTTTTCCCAACGCGGTCATGAAGTTTTCGGTCACTTTTCCGAATTCCTCGTAGTTGCCGCTGTTTGTCTTATCGAGCAGACAAAGCGAAAATCCCCCGGCTGCACCAAACCCGGGAACGGCAGGCGGTTCAAAGAATTCAAGTTTCACATTGGAAATCTCACGACCTTTTTCTTCAAGTTTCGCAATGATCTCTTTGGAAGTCAGTTCACGTTCGGCCCAGGGCTTTAAGTTAATCAGGCAGGTACCAGCATTGGAACCTCGACCTTCGGTCAGAATTTCATAACCAGCCAGCGAGGTCACAGAGGTTACTTCCTCAAATTCCTGGCAGATCTTCTGCAGTTCATGTGATTTTGAGTTAGTATATTCGAGTGTTGAACCGGGAGGTGTCTGAATAATCCCGTAGATCACGCCCTGATCTTCAAGTGGAATAAAACCCGAAGGAAGCACTTCATTCACCAGCAGTATTCCATAACCGAAGCCACCAATCACAAGCATGGTCAGCAGTCGTCTTGATACGATCCGACTTACGATGGCAACAAAACCGCCCGTAACCTTTTCAACGCCCCGGTCGAACAGATGCAAAAAGATACCGAGTGGTCCGCGTTTCTTCTTTTCACCCGGTTCACTTCCCGAAAACATGGACCGGAATGTGAATATGAATAACACGGCTATCACTCCACTGATGACAAGCGTTCTCGTTTCAGTAAGGTGAAATTGTTCGGAGACCAGTTCATGGACAAACTCGATATGCAGCAATTCATAGATCCCGTACCCTGCCCCCAGGCCGAGCGCGAGAGACAGCAAACCACGCAAGACATTTGCGTAACGGCCTGTGCTCTTTCTGATGACTCGGTTCACAAAACCGATCAGACCGCGTTGCTGTTCGTGATTTGAGTGAGGTTTCAAAATCATCGCGCAGAGCACCGGAGTGAGTGTCAAAGCCACTACACCGGAGAGCACAATGGACATCGCCATGGTGAGAGCGAACTGGCGGTAGAATACACCCACCGCCCCGGGCATGAATGTCACTGGAATGAATACCGAAGTCATCACCAGGGTAATGGCGATAATTGCACCACTGATCTCGTGCACGACTTCCCTGGTCGCAGCGTAAGGCGAGAGATGTTTCTCGTGCATTTTGGCATGTACTGCCTCAACCACCACAATCGCATCGTCCACCACAACACCGATCGCCAGTACCAGAGCAAACAGCGTGATCAGATTGATCGACATCCCGAACATACTCATGAAAAAGAAAGTACCAATCAGCGATACCGGGACCGCCAGGGTTGGAATGAGTGTACTGCGAAAGTCTCCCAGGAACAGGTAGACCACCAGCGAAACCAGAATGAACGCTTCAAACAGGGTATGCAGCACCTTCTCGATCGAGGCATCCAGGAAGCTGGAAACGTCGTAGCTTACTGCATAGTCGATGCCTGGAGGAAACGATTCCCCCTTGACTTCCTCAAGCTTCTTCTTCACTTCCTCAATGACTTCTGCGGCATTGGAACCAGGGGTTTGCTTGAGCACAATGGAAGCCGAAGGCAAACCGTCTATGTCAGAATACAGGTCATAAAATGAAGAACCCAGCGAGACTTTGGCGACGTCACTGAGCCTCAGTATCTCGCCATTGGGGTTAGACCTCAATATGATCTGCTCGTATTGCTCAGGCTTATTGTAGCGTCCCACCCAGGTCAAAACATACTCAATCGTTTGCGACGTCGTTCCCGTCGCCTGACCCAGCCGTCCAGGCGAACCTATGATGCTCTGTTCTTTGATCGCCTCCATTATATCGGCTGAGGAGATATTATAGGCGCGCATGCGTTCGAGATTCAGTTCGACTCGCATTGCATAAGCCCGGTTGCCAAGGATCGTCGCCCGACCGACGCCCCGGATCCTCTGGATTTCTGGCAGGAGGTTGACGCTGACGTAGTTATAAAGAAAGTTCTGATCGTGATTGGGGTCTTTACTGTAAACGTTCACATACATGAGCATACTCGTCATGTTCTGCATGACGATAATCCCCTCGCGTTCTACGATGGGAGGGAGCCGGTTTTTCACCATTTGAATTCGGTTATTCACGTTTAAAACCGCCACATTCGGATCGGTACCCGGCTCGAAAACGATCATGATCGATGCCTCACCGGCACTGGTGGCCGCGGAACTCATGTAGCGCATATTCGGCACACCGTTAATGGCTCGTTCCAGAATCACCAGAGTCGAATCGACCAGAATTTTGGCGCTCGAGCCGGGAAATGAAACCGCGACCACGACACTCGGTGGTGCCACAGAAGGAAACTGCGAAATGGGCAGACCAAAGATCGCCAGCCCTCCCATGAAAAGGATGAGCAGAGAGATCACGATGGCCAATGCGGGGCGGTGAAGAAATTTAGCAAACATGGCGGTTCCTATTCTGCATGATACTTCAGATTCTCAAGCGCATCTTCAGGAGCCAGGTACTCGTATTCCACCGGTTCTCCGTCGCGAACCTGACGGACCCCCTCCAAAATGATCTTGTCGTTCACATCGAGCCCCTTTTTGATCAGAAAGATATCATCTAATTCTTTTAAGATTACAATTTCGCGCTGATGCACGATCCCATGATCTGCAGCATGTTCGCTTTCATGATTCCCGGTATGTTCCTCTGCATGCTTTCCGTTATGATGATCTCTGTGTTTTTCGCCATGCTTTTCATGTCCCTGTGCATCATGTACTGCTGCCTGCTCCATGTGATCCTTCAGATCTTCCTTATCAACAACATAGGCATACTTCTTGGCAAGGATTTCGTACGTTGCCCGTTGAGGGATAACAATTGCATCCTTGATAACACGGCTGAGTAAAATCGTTCCGGTCTGCCCATGTCGCAACAGACCATTCGGGTTGGGAAAATCTGCACGGAAGGAAATGTTTCCGGTATGGTTATTAAAATCTGCCTCAATCGCACCAATCTTGCCGATATACGGAAACTTTGAACCATCCGCCAGTTGGAGTTCTACTTTAATATTATCCCTGTCTGGGTCTGCTTTATATTCGAGATAACGTGCCTCAGGGACATTGAAGTAAACCCACATGACACTGTTGTCTGACAAAGTCGTGAGAATGTCTCCCTCAGAAATCAGGCTCCCCTGCTGATGCAGTTGCTTGTCGATGATGCCTTCAAAGGGTGCCTTGATCGTCGCGAAGTCCAGTTCAGCCTGCGTCAGTTGCATCCTGGCTTTCACCTTTGCCAGCTTCGCTTCAGCAAGTGCGACTTCCGGTTGGGCTACCACTTTCTGATTGTATAATCGCTCTGTATTGTTGTATTCAATTTGAGCGAGCTGGACTTCAGCCTTCTCGGCGTTCAACTTTGCCTCGTAAAGTGTGGGTAAAATCCTGAACATCGTCGAGCCGGCCTTCACCGACTGCCCTTCTCTGACCGGGATTTCTTCGAGGTACCCGCTCTCCAGAGCCCGGACCTCAATGTGTCGATATGAGTGGATCTGGCAAACATACTGCTGTGTGCTGACCACATCCTTCTTCATCGGACTGGTGACAACAATTTTGTGTTGCGGATGCTCTTCATGGTGCTCAACGTCACTATGCCCCTCGAGTTTGGAGCAGGCAGGCATAAAAAGAGTAATGAGCATCAAACTGAGGATTGAGAGCGGTGAGAGTTTCATTATGTTTTTCTCGCAGTTGTTTCTCATGTACTGTACGGGAGCATAAATCAGTGACAGTAAAAAAATGTACGATAAACTCTTACGCAATCGACATACCGGCGAATTGAAATTTTCAGTAAATGCTAAGCCCTAAGCTTTTTATGCCTGATTTACAGTGAGAATGTGGCACCTGTTTTATTGTCACCCCCATTTCTATGAATCATATTCTTAAAGCAATGCGTCCCCACCCCCGACGAAAGTGCAAATTATTGCATGTGAAAACGCAACATTTTGCACCTGGCTACGCAAATAAATGCAGGCTTTGAGCGAAGCCGACAGAGATTATTTTTCAAAAACCGCCTGGACAGGAAATAAAACGGTCCCTGCTTTTCAGCTTCTGCCAGAGTGAGAAGATTCAAAACGATGAGTTAAATTTTCAGCTGCAGGTTCAGCAGAGTTCTGTGTTAATATATAAGACCTGGAGTATGAGAATATCACTCGACAGACCTGAACCTGATTCTGCTTAAATTGCATTCTGCGGTTTGTGCCAGTCCGTTCAGTCTGGATCGTTTTAAATACCCGCTGACAGCTACCTGAAGCTTAAGTTTGCTGCACTCTTTAAACAGTTTTAATTTGGGAAAGGTCCAATGAGAATTGAAATCATGTCTGACGCAGGTTTGTCCCAGTTAAGGTTGAAAGAAGGTCGAATGATTTTCAAAACAGGCGAAAATCTGTCGTTCAAGTGTTCGAAACAGGTCCGATAACGTGTGCTCATTCGGAACATCTGGTTAATAAGAAAAGCGAAATCACTTACCTACAAGTAAGATTAATAGTGCTGATTTTACTACGAGTGGACTTTGATCAGATTGAAAATAATAAGACAACGCGCGCGACGCATAGCTGCGTAGTTTCTTCGACGGCACCTCGGGATCAAGTCGAATCTGTGAGGTGAAAGTCGAGCAGTGGTAAAGAAGTCGTAACACTACTGAAATAAAGCTGATGTGTATATCTCCCCTGTTCGACCATAGCGATTCTCCGGGTGGGTATGTTCAGCCATGTCAGTTTGGTATAGAATATCAGATTATGTCTCGCATCCCGTTTCTTTAGTACCGGTGACCGACTGTGTTGTTACGACTGTTCCTCCTGTTTACGATCATTCCTCTCGCCGAGCTGTGGCTGCTGCTCTGGTTCAGTTCTCTGACCAGTCCTGTCGTAACGTTTGGGCTGGTGCTGGTAACAGGGATTCTGGGCGCCTGGCTGGCGCGGAAACAGGGATCACAGGCCTGGCGGAAGATTCAGCAGCACATGGTACAAGGTCAACCTCCCACCGGGGTGCTACTGGACGGACTGATGATTCTGATTGCCGGGGCGTTTCTCATTACTCCAGGCATCATGACCGACATGGTCGGTTTTGCCCTGCTGATTCCCCCCGTTCGAGAACTGCTCAAAGTCCGAGTCGGGGAATGGCTCAAACAGCGTGCCTTGATGCAGGTACGCTCACAGAACACCTTCTATACCAGTGCCACCCATTTTCAGGATTTTCAGCAATCGTCAGACCCCAGTTATACTCCCCCGGAAGAGGATATCATCGACGTGGAGTTCACTCGTAAAGATTCTTCAGAAACAGAATAAATGGCTTTACAATTGCATCGGGGGTGATGGCTCTTATAATCGAAAACAGGCAAATCATCATGCGTGCGTGTTAACTTCCTTTAATTATTAACCACCGATCAACCCTGCTTTCCTACCCGCTGTTTATCATTCAATTCAGGAATCTGCTATGCCCCTGCTCCACTTTCGATGCCTGCTCTCTGCTGTCCCCCTGCTGGCTATGATGATGTCTGCATCACTGGTAACGGCAGAAGAACCCGACTGGAACCAGTTCCGAGGTCCACACGCGGATGGCACATCGCAGGCAACCGGATTGCCAACCACATGGAGTGAGAAAGAAAATATCGTCTGGAAAACCCCGGTGCACGGACGAGCCTGGTCCTCTCCAGTGGTCTGGAAAGATCAGGTGTGGGTGACGACTTCAACCAAAGATGGTAAAGAGCTGGGTGTCGTCTGCGTCGATTTCAATACAGGAAAAATCCTGCACGATAAAAAGATTTTTGATGTCGAAAAACCCCAGTATATTGACCCCAGTAATTCTCACGCCTCTAGCACCCCCATTATTGAAGAGGGTCGGATCTATGTGCATTATGGCGCCTATGGCACAGCCTGCCTGGATACAAAGACAGCCAAGGTCTTGTGGGAACGTCGAGATTATCCATGCAATCACTGGCGCGGCGCCGGATCGTCACCGATTATCTATCAGAACCTGCTGATCCTGCAATACGATGGTTACGATTACCAGTACATCGTCGCGCTGGATAAAGAGACCGGGAAAGAAGTCTGGAAGAAAGACCGGGACATCGATTATGGCACAAAGAACGGCGACTTCAAAAAAGCGTTTGCTACGCCTCGCGTGATCGAATACGAGGGCCGCGTGCAACTGATCAGTCCGGCCGCGAAAGCAACCATTTCCTACAATCCACTGACGGGCGATGAATACTGGAAGTTCTATTATCCACAGCATTCCGCCGCCAATCGTCCGCTGTTTGATGGCGAGAAGATTTACGTCGGTACCGGATTTGGGAAAGCCCATCTGTATGCAGTCAACCCAGGTGGTAACGGAAATGTCACGGACTCACACGTCAAATGGATCGAACAGAAAGGGATCCCTTCCAAGCCGTCCCAGTTACTGATTGACGGTCTCTTGTATATGATCGATGACAAGGGAATCGCGACCTGCCTGGATGCAGAGACGGGAGATGAGGTCTGGAAAGAGCGGATGGACCGCAGTTCGTTTTCCGCCTCTCCCATTTATGCAAACGGCAAGATCTATGCACCGGATCGCGAAGGCGTAACCCGCGTATTTAAACCCGGGAAGGAATACAAAGAACTGGCCTCGAACAAGCTGGACGAAGGCTGTGTCGCTTCGCTGGCGGTCGCAGGCAAGTCACTGATTCTGCGGACCGAGCATTTTCTGTATCGGATTGAAGATCAGTCGACCGATAAATAAGCCATACGTCGTATTACGCGTCGGCAGCGGTTACTGCAAATTCGAGACGGACCGCAGTCTCTTTTCCGACCGAAATTTTTCCGCTGAAGAAATAAGCACCGCCCAGCTTTTCAGTCAGCGTCACCTGAATGTCGATCGTTTCTCCCGGCTTGACCATGCGGCGGAACTTGGTGTTATTCAAGCGGGTGGCGACAGGAACTTTGCCTGCATCAGGAGCATCCGTTTTCGCAATGAAGACGGCAGCGGCCTGCATCGCGGCTTCACATAGAATCACACCGGGCAGGACTGGATGATCTGGATAATGCCCCTGAAAGATGTCGATTTCAGGCGAAACGAACTTGCGGGCATGGATGCTGTTTTCTTCGAGCGTAACAACTTCATCGAGCCACAAAAAAGGCGCGCGATGAGGAATACAGGCTTTGATATCATCCAGATTCACGAGAACATTCCGTTTCGTATTTGTTTAAAGTCAGATTCGGCAAGAACTAAATGCGGGCGGCTGCGGGAGTCAGATATTTATCGACATCATTGCTGACAATCACCCCATAATTCACGGCACCCAGCCAGCCCGACATGATAATGCCCACCGAACCAGCGTGATACAGACCTTCAATCTGTTCGGGTAGTTCTTTGCTGACTTTGAGGCCTTCGAACTTGGTGCCGAATGATGCGCCCTGCAGATGCTGTGTGTATCTTTGGAATGTGCGCGGCGTCGAAGCTTCCAGGTGATCCACGCGGTCACGAATATTGGGCACATACTGTTCAAGGCAATCGAGAGTGGTTTCGATCAGATGATTTTTGTCGGCTTCATACTGTTCTTCAGGCAGATCGGCCCAGTCACTGAAGTTTGCATTTGTGGAAGAGACAATCAGTGAACGATCACTGCCGGGACGCGTTTCCGGATAATAAAACGAGAACGTGCGGCTACTGACCTCTTTACTGAGCATGGCTTTAATATCGAATCCGTTATGTTCGGAATGAAACAGCAGATCGCCACAGAAATTAAGCTCGTCCCCCGGTTTGAGCGCAATGTAAACCTGCGTGCTGCTGTTATTCAGCCGCACTGCTTTGGTCTCTTCAATGAATTCCGGATCGAAGTGCTCTTCACCGACGAGATTGAGAATCGTACCTTTGATGTTCGAATTCGACATGATGGCTTTGCAGCCAATGCGTTTTCCGTTGACCACTACACCAGTCACACGACGATCAGAACTGACTTCGACTTTCTCTACTTGTGTGCGAATACGCACATCGACGCCGTTCTTTTCCATTTCGGCCTTGATGAGCTTCACCAGGCGGTCTGTGCCACCACGGAAGGTGTAGACGCCTTTCTGCATGAAGTTGGAGAAGACAATTCCATAAGTGATCGCGGGATCTTCCAACGTAGATCCGTTGGCATAGGAGATCGGCTCCATCAGCAGGCGGACGACATCATCGCGACCGGGGAAGAATTCTTCAAAGAGTTCACGGGTCGTTTTCCCCTGATCGTCGAAGAAGTTCATCTTGCGGGCGGTATCGAAAAAGTTTTTGACAGTTTCGGGTTCAATGCGGAATTTCTCAATCAGCAGCCGTGTGAAATCTTCACGCGTGAATGTTGTTTCCAGAGAGAACTGTGGATTTTCGAAGCGAACGCCGCGCAGAGGCACGATGGAATCGGCGATTTCCTGGGTCCAGTATTTACGACAGCTCTTGAGCATTCCGTAAGGAAAGCCGTGCAGGGAAATATCGAAGATATGACCATTCTGGCGTTTGAACCAGGTGGCCATTCCGCCCAACTGGTAATGATGTTCGAGGAGCAGTACCGAATATCCCTGGCGGGCGAGGATGTTGGCAGAGGTCATGCCTGCCAGACCACTGCCGATCACAATGACATCATATTCGTCTTGAGTGTCTTTCAGAAAATCTTTGGCCATAATAATTCAGCGTCGTATTGAGTGTAGCAGATGAAACAGAAAGGACAGCGACAGTTCACTGGTCCAGCATGAATGGCAAGTTTTTGCATCTCCTGTTTATCGAAAAACAGGGGCTTTGTCTACTAAACCGCAATAAATCAGGATGCTGTGACAAAAGTGTGACAATTCCCCTCAGAGGAATAGAAAAAATCATGTCTTTTTGCCAGACATAGAAGCAGGAGTACAGCATCTTTGCAGTCTGTTTTGTTTACTTCGCGTTCAGTAAATGCAGATTGGCTATGCTGATGCCGGAGAGCATTGAACCAATAATCCCCAGAAACCCCTGATCCGTACCGCAGAGGAAAAGATTATCGAAGGGAGTCGTACCATCCAGGATTTTCTGCGGGGCACCGTAAACACACCCATTGATATGACCCGTGAATTTTTTGATGGTGCGCGGCGTAAAGGTATCGACGTCGATCACATGCGAACGGAAGTCTGGTATAAATCGCATTGAGGATTCGAGGATCTGATCGTACCAGTACTTCTTGGCTTCCAGATATTTTTCTTCCGGAAGATTCATCCAGTAACCCGGATTCGCCAGGGCAGTGATCCGGATCGAACCTTCTTCCAGCGGTTGATCGTACTCAAAATTATTGGGTGAGCAGATAATCCCACTGCGAACATCGACCGGGTTTTTCGACTGTTCGTAGTAAAAGTCTTCGGAATCGTTATAGAACACAATGGTTTCGTTGTGACCAAATTCAGCAGGTTGCTGATCAAGTACGGAAATGGTTTCGACAAAAGATATTTCCCCGGGAGTAAAACGATCATCCTCGGTAACATTCTCGCCACACAACTGCAGAGTCTCTGCCGACCCTGCTGATGACAGCACATTTTTCGCTTCGAGTATCTGGCCATCATCGAGAACCACGCCTGAAACGTGTTTGCCATCTGTAACCAGCTGCTGTACTCCCGCCCGTAATTTAAGTTCGCCTCCCAGCGATTTGAATTTTTTCACCAGGTTCTTCAGAATCAACCGCACACCTTTGTAGGGACGGGCAAATCCTTCCTGATAGATGCTGCGGAACATGATCACGAACTGATTGAAATCCATGTCATGCTCTGACGGGCTGCCATAAAACATCAGCGGGCAGAGCAGCATGTTGATTAACAGGGGATCGGAAATATGCTCGGCCATGCGAGCGCGGGCGGAAATCCAGGTCTGTCCCAGGTCGCCGATATTATGAGTGTCTATTTCCGCGACCAGACGGCGAAAGCCATCAATCTGGCTGGGAAACTGCGTTGCAATCTCAGCTTCGAAGTATGCGAATTCGTTATTGAACCGCAGTGTGTGCCCCGGAAAGACGACAGAAGAACCGAACTGCGGACTGAGATCAAAGTCTTCCCAGCTGAAGCGGAGCTGTCTGAGAATTTTATTCAGTGGCCCCCGTTTTCCGCCGGGAGGTGAATAATTGGTAATTGCGTGCAGGCCCACATCATGATTTCGCCCGCGCAGGCGATAAAAGGAATTCAGGCCACCAATCGTGGTGTGCCTTTCCAGAATGCAAACCTGCTTCCCATAATAAGCCAGCCGGATTCCAGCGGCCAGCCCAGACAGGCCGGCACCGATAATGATTGAATCGTAGGTCATGGCGGAGGGATATTACGGGATTCAGACGGTGCTTTCCGCATCCTTCAGGAGTGGTGTCAGGTAGGTTACTGTGCTGTCCATAGTTACCAGTTCACCGTAGTCTTCTTCGGGAATCTGTACACGATAGAGTTTGCGTAACTCCATGACAATATCCAGAAAATCCATGCTGTCCAGTTCCATCTGCTCCCGGAAAGGAACACTGTCGTCCAGATCCGAAAGATCTTCATCGGGAGCAATACGAGACAAGATATCCAAGATTACCGATCTGATTTGTTCCGGCGCCATGCAGAAACTCCAAACTTTCTAAAAATCCAATAACGTCGATTTCGTGCAGCGAAGCTCACAAATATCACGGGAAAACCCGGTCAGGGGAAGCCCCTTATAACAAACGAAGAATCTCCCCGCTAGAAGCCGGGTCCGAAAAACCCGCCCCTCATGAGGAATACTATAACCCGATCTAATAATGGATTTAAACCGACTCAGGCCCGGATAAAGCAGAGTTTTTCAGAAAATCCATATGGAATCGATATTTACGATGGGTGAACACTGTTTCTTAAACCAAAGATCCAACGCTCGTTTATAGAACGACCGATTGCCGTTGAACAGTGTCCATCAGGCAGAATATTTTTTGACAATCAGAACGGAATTGATTCCCAGCATTCCAAACGAGTTATTCAGAATACATTCTACTCGTTCCATCTGGCGAGGTGTATTCTGAACCAGTTGAGGCAATTTGCATTCCGGATCGAGTTCATCGAGATTCAGTGTGGCGTGAGCGATACCGTCTTCGAATGCAGGCAGATTCCCCAGCATTTCCAGCGCGCCGGCGGCTCCCATCGCATGTCCGATAAAACTCTTGGTATTGTTGATCGCCAGGTTGGGGCAATCGCCAAACACGCTGGCAAGCGCTTTCGCTTCTTCTATGTCCCCCTGGTGCGTTGCCGTGGCGTGACTGCTGACAATATCAATATCTTCAGGCTTTAAACCAGCCCGTTTGAGTGCCAGATGAATGCACTCCGCCTGCCGGGTTGAATTGGGAAGCACGAAATCACTGGCATCGGAATTCATCGCATAACCGATAATTTCACCGTAAATCGTCGCGCCGCGGGCTAATGCATCAGGCAGACGCTCTAACGTACAGACAGCGCCCCCCTCGGCAACCACGATCCCGTTCCGCTGCACATCGAAGGGTCGACAGGCTTTCGTGGGATCTTCATTCACTGCTAAAGCTCCCTGGCTCTGGAAGCTGGCGAAAATCCCAAATGTGTGAATACTCTCGGAAACGCCACCACATAAGGCCATATCGACTTCATTCAGCCGCAACATCTGCACGCCTTGAATAAATCCGGCATTTCCAGCAGCACAGGCAGCCCCCAGCGTCAGATGAGGACCGGTAATCCCCAGATTGAGAGTCACTTCGCCGGCTGGATTATTTGCGACAGTCCGCGGGTTATGATGATGCGACCAGACTTTAGTGTCATAATCAAACTGAGAAATCTCGTAGACTTCGTTTTCCGTCTCGACATTCCCATGCTCGGTAATTCCCAGATAAACGCCGACACGATCACGGGCCACGTTTTCCCAGTCCAGACCAGATTGATTGACTGCTTCATTCGCACAGTAGACAGCAATAGAGCCGGCACGTGTTCCGCGACGGACTTCTTTTCGTTTCTGGTAGCGTAATTCGTCAAAATTACAGACGCCGGCAAGGACATCTCCCATATAGCGGATGTTGTAGTCCACAACTCCCGAACGGCCAGCCAGTAAATTTTGCCGAAATTCATCCAGATTGTTGCCATTCGGAGCGGTTAATCCGATCCCTGTAATGACGATTCTGCTTTGATCATCCATTGATGCCTGCATGGATTTATACCACTCTGATCGATTTGATAATACAATGAAGGTCCACATGCCACACGACCGCAGTGGTCGGGCAGGGGAAAAGTTAAATATTATCCCAAGGAGATTACCCGTTCTACTGTAAACTCGCAAGTGGCGCAGCAATTCAGATTTGCGATTCGCAATAGAATCAACGTCGGTTCTGCTATAATTTCTGTATCGCGAAACATGCGGAGAAACACCTTCACGAAAATGTGACTCAACCAGAATAATTTTCTTAACAGCTGAAGCCATAAGTCCTGAATACAGGAAGGCTTACAGAAGTTTTCTCAAATTCAACAGATCCGGGTTCAAAAAAGAACGGATTCTCTCCGTCCGGTTTTGCCTTGAGCGTACGAATATCAGTATGGACCTGTCCCTGGAAACACAATTTGCTGCAGACTCCCCAATGAATCAGCCCCCCCATGAACAATTTGTTTCTCTGCTGGCGCGACATCACAATCTGATTCGCGGATTTATTGGAACATTACTCCCCCACCAGACGGACGCTGACGACGTGTTTCAGCAGACCTGCCTGGTGCTGTGGAGAAAATGGGATACATTCGACGAGACTCAGAGTTTTTCCTCCTGGGCTTGCGGGATCGCCTTTTATGAAGTGAAGAACTTCCAACGGGTCCAGACCCGGGATCGTCACTATTTTTCTGATGAAATCCTCTCGCTCATCGCAGCACAACAGTCATCATCACTGAGTGAAACCGAACACAAACAGCGGATCTTGCAGAACTGTATTCAGAAACTGGATGCTGAAAGCCGGAAACTCATCCAGGACTGTTATCACGGGAGCCAAAGCATCAAAGAATTGGCCGAGCAGACAGGGCGTTCCTGTGATGCACTCTATAAGAAAATCTCACGTTTGCGGTTGAAGCTGATGGACTGCATGAAACAGACACTCCACTCTGCGGAGATGGGATCATGAGCGAGAAACCCACACCTGATAACCAGACGATTCTATTGATTGACGCCTTCCTGCAGGGCACCATCAGCGACCAGCAACAGGCAGAACTGGAACGACTGCTCGCATCTGATTCTGAGCAGCGCCAACTTTATATCGACTATATGCAGGTCCATAACGGACTCACCACCTGGGCTAACGAAACGACAGAGCCTGCCACCTGGATTCCTCAACCAGCGTCTGAAACGCAACCGTCCCAGCGGAAATCTCCCCGTTTTCTGCTGATGCTGGTCTCTTCACTGGTCGCGGCGACACTCCTGCTTTCACTGGCTTACTATGCTGGCTGGAATACCCGGGCAGACTCATCGTCTGCCATCGCTGAATTATCAATTGATCAACCAGCCGATGAAACCTCTCAACCACAGACGGATCATATTGCCCTGTTAACACAGGCAGTCGGCGTCGAATGGGACACCAACCGAAATCTGCAGGCTGGTGCCGGCCTCTCTGCCGGTTGGCTCAAACTGAAACAGGGAACGATTCAGGTCGAACTGATCAGCGGCGCTTCGATCCTCATCGAAGGTCCTGCAGCAGTAAAACTGATCTCACCGCTCAAAGCGTTCTGCCAATTTGGAAAAGTTCGCGCGTCTGTCCCCGAACAGGCGCACGGCTTCACGATGGAAACATCCCGGTTGAACGTGGTTGACCTGGGAACAGAATTTACGCTCTCACTCGACCAATCCGGTAGCGGACAGGTACAGGTCATCGACGGCAAGGTAGAACTGCATTCCACTGACAGTCAGTCAACACCTGCAAATGTTCAAAGTTTAACCACCGGCGAAGGCGTGCAGTTCAATCAGCGGGGTACGATAGATCGACTCCAGGAAGCCATCCTGCCTTTAATCAATCCGGAAGAACTGTCTCAACTGGTAGAACAGCAGCAGACACAGCAGTTTGAACGCTGGCAGAAACAGAATGCCTTACTGAAGGCTGATCCTTCTATCGTCGCTTATTATGATTTCGAAGAGTCCTCCAACTGGCTCCGCACCCTGAATAACAAAAGCCAGCAGAAACCAGCATCGTCGTCCCATGGAGCCATTGTCGGTTGCCAGTGGACGTCAGGCCGCTGGCCACAAAAACGCAGCCTGGAATTTAAACGGACCAGTGACCGGGTACGGACTCATATTCCCGGAGAATATCAGTCGCTGACCTTCATGGCCTGGGTCCGCATTGAAGGCTTTGACCGCTGGCTCAGTTCGCTGATGCTGACCGACGGCTACAACGATGGCAATCCGCACTGGCAGCTCAGTGACAAAGGGGAAATGATTCTGGGTGTGAAAACAGGCCCCGGCAAAAACTATTTTTCTCCCGTCGTTCTGCAGCCTACGGACCTGGGACGCTGGATCTTTCTAGTCACCGTTTACGATCATCAGAAACAGGAAGTCGTGCATTACCTGGACGGCGTTGCGGTCAGCCATCATGAAATTGAAAATCCGATTCCCCTGGTCATCGGCCCCGCTGAGATCGGTAACTGGCGACCGCAGGAACACTCGGGCGCCCACTCTATCCGCAGCTTAAACGGTCGCCTGGATGAATTCGCGTTATTCGGCCGTGCGTTATCTGCTGACGAAATATTGCAGTTGTATCAGACGGGAAAACCGAATTCCTGATTGATTTCTCTCACCAATTGTTGTGTCATAATAATAATCGACGATCACTCCCTGAATTCTCACCAGCAGAAACTTCATTACAACGAGGCATTGATGCGAAACCTTCTAATCGCGCTCACGATGATATCGGGATTTGTTTGCACAGGCTCACTCCTGGCGGAGGAAAAGAAAACCGTTCTGCCACCCGACCATGCCAGACGCATGCAGCAGGGACTCGACCTCTTCAAAAAAGAAGTGCGTCCCCTGCTCGTTACCAAGTGCCTGAAATGTCATGGTGGCAAATCGATCAAAGCGGACTTCGATCTCTCCAGTCGTAAAAAACTGCTGGAGAGCGGAATGATTGACAAGACAGCAAAAGACAGTTACCTGATGGCGCTGGTCGAACACCGCGAAGAACCTTATATGCCCCTCAAGGAACCGAAACTCTCTGGAAAAGAGATTGCCAGCCTGGCGAAGTGGATCGATCTGGGCGCTCCATTTGACAAACCACTGGCGACATCGGAAACAGCAGATGACGGAGCCATGCAGGTCACCAGCGATGACCGCAAATTCTGGTCGTTTCAACCACTGCATCAGCCTGCTGTCCCAAAGGTGAAACAAAATGAGTGGGCCCACAACAACATCGACCAGTTCATTCTTGCGCAACAACAGAAAAAGGGGCTGACTCCGAATGAAGAAGTCAGCAAACGCGTCTATATCCGCCGTGCTTACTATGATCTGATTGGACTCCCCCCCACGCCGGCTGAGATCGAAGAATTCCTGGCAGACCAGTCTCCCGATGCCTATGAAAACCTGATCGACCGGTTGCTGGACAGCCCGCATTACGGCGAGCGCTGGGCCCGCCACTGGCTGGACATCGCCCGTTTTGCAGAGAGCCACGGCTTCGAACACGACTACGATCGCAACTATGCCTACCACTATCGTGACTTTGTTATCAAAGCCTTAAACCAGGACATGCCCTACGATCAGTTTGTGAAATGGCAGTTGGCCGGTGATGAACTTGAACCGGACAATCCGCTGGCGCTCATGGCAACCGGATTTCTGGGCGCGGGCGTTTTCCCGACTCAAATTACGGCTAATGAAGTCGAACGCACTCGCTACGACGCACTGGACGATATGCTCAACACAACCAGCCTGGCAATGCTGGGTCTGAGTGTCGGCTGTGCCCGTTGTCACGATCATAAATTTGACCCCATCCCCAGTCATGATTACTACCGGATGCTTTCCACATTTACGACCACGGTGCGCACGGAAATCGAACTCGACCTGGACCCTGAAAAATATAAGAAAGACAAAGCAGCATTTGACCAGGCTCACGCACCACTGGTGCAAGCATTACAAGAATATGAAACGGCATCCGTAGAACCGGCATTCCAGAAGTGGCTTCATTCAGGCAAAACGGCGAGCGTTCCACTCGATGAATGGATTGTCCCCGAAGTCATCGGGCACACCTCGAAAGGGAAAGCCCGTTTTGAAAAACTGGATGATGGCTCGGTCCTCGTCAGCGGTCCGAATATCAACCAGGACAATTACACTTTCACGCTGCGTACCAGTGTTCATCCCATTCATTCGATTCGCCTGGAAGCACTCTCGCATCGCTCTCTGCCCAAACAGGGTCCTGGCCGTGCGGTGAACGGGAACTTCTCTTTGACCGCCTTTAAAGTCAAAGCCAAATCCGCTGAGGATAAAAAGGCGACAGCCAAAGATCTCAAACTGACAAACGCCCGTGCGACGCATGAACAGAATCAGACCACGCTTTCAGCCGCCAGCGCCATTGACGGTCAATATGGATCAGGCTGGGCCGTCGACCTGGGAGGCATAGGCAAAGACCAGGCGGTCATCTTCGATCTGGAAACGCCCCTGGATCAGGCAGGAGAAACTGAGCTGACTATCACCATGTCGTTTACGAACAATGTGAATCACAGCATCGGCCGTCCCCGATTTTCTGTCAGCAGCACCACCCCCTCTGCTGTGAAAACCGGTGGTGGCAGTCCCGAAGCACTTTCACAGGCACTGCAGCTCGTCCAGCAAGGAAAGTTTGAGAAACTGTCCACTGTTCAGAAAGAAATTCTGAAACGCCAGTTTGAACAGCAGGATCCAAAGTGGGTCGCTCTAAAAGAGAAAGTCGAACGGCATCTCAAAATCGAGCCACAACCGGCTTTGACCAAGGTCATGATCTGCAGCGAGGGCCCAGAGGTCAAACCGGTTCGACATCATACGCAAGGCAAAGACTTCTTCGAGGAAACCTACCACCTCACAAGAGGAGACACGGATCAGAAAGGCAAAGTTGCCAACCAGGGATTCCTGCAGGTCTTGATGCGTACCCCTGAAAAAGAAGCGTCCTGGATCGAAGCACCTCCCAAATCGGCATCCACCTCCTACCGCCGCGCCTCGCTGGCAGACTGGATGACCGATACCCGACAGGGCGCAGGCGCTCTACTGGCACGCGTGATGGCCAATCGACTCTGGCAACATCATATCGGCACCGGAATCGTCGCTACTCCCAACGACTTCGGCCTGCAGGGAGATCGCCCTACTCATCCCGAGTTACTGGAATACCTGGCAAATCAACTCATCAAGCATAACTGGCAGTTAAAGCCACTGCATAAAGACATCATGTTGAGCGCCACTTATCGTCAGTCCACCGATTTCGATCCCGTCAAAGCAAAAATCGATCCGGAGAACAAACTTTACTGGCGACGCTCTCCTCAACGCCTGGAAGGGGAAGTCATCCGCGATGCGATACTTTATGTTGGCGATCAACTGGATCCGACCATGTATGGCCCCGGCTCACTGCAGCAGGATAACCAGCGACGCAGCATCTATTTCAAAATCAAACGCAGCCAGTTGATTCCGATGATGCAGCTGTTCGATGCGCCCGAAGCACTGGTCAGTATCGGACAGCGTTCCAGCACGACAATCGCACCGCAGGCTTTGCTGTTTATGAATGCCGACTTCATCAGAAAAAGCGCCGGCTCATTCGCAGCACGTCTCCTCAAAGATCATCCGGAATCAATCGAAACAAACATTCAGAAGGCATACCAGATCGCCCTGGGTCGAAATCCAACGGACAGTGAAACCGCGATTTCTCTCGCTTTCATTCAACAGCACCAGGCATCCTATCAGGCGGAGAAGAAACAGGATGCCACCCTGCTGGCATTAACGGATTTCACACACGCATTACTCAGCACAAACGAATTCATTTACCCGAATTAAAAAGACTGAGAGACACCACTGTCCGGGAAACCGTTTTTAAAACGAATTTCATATTGAGAGGCTTAGAGATGAGACCATCATCCAGCGAATTACCGACAATCTCACTGAACCAGTTACTGGCACGACGGCAGTTACTCAAACGCGCTGGCAGCGGTCTGGGAACACTCGGATTGCTCAGTCTCCTTCAGCAGGAGGGTGTACTGGAACAGACAACCGCGGCTCCTTCGATACAGGCCACGAATCCATTGGCACC
>TARA_R110000850_G_scaffold187813_1_pt1 | contig 74132 bp, 67 predicted proteins | sample TARA_R110000850 | Tara Oceans TARA_R110000850 (sample SAMEA4397586) | marine metagenome | biome: Polar Biome; feature: [SRF] surface water layer (ENVO:00010504); material: water (ENVO:00002006), including particulate matter (ENVO:01000060) such as... | depth 5 m
CGCTGCTACCGCCGATGACCTGACTTTAGCCGGCTTCACGCAAGGCGTAACCAACGCCAATGGTTCAGTGACCTACTCGAAAGACACTAACAACGCTGCCGCCACCTCCGATAACCTGTTCGCCGCATTGGCAGACGGCGATACCGTTACCTACGCTGGCGCGGACACGGGCTTAGGTTTAGGCGCATCGGGCGGCACGTACACTTATAACGCAGCCTCAGACTCATTTAGTTTTAACGTTGATCATGCGTTAGATCCCAATGTTGCAACTTATATTACGCCGGCAACCGGAGGAACCACTGAAGCCACTGTCACTATCGGCGGCTCCAGCCAAGACATCCTCATCGACAGCAATGGCGACATTACTGCAGCAGACGATGGCGCCCAACTGTATCTTGATGCCACCGGCAATCTGACCAAGAACAACGCTGGGACCGATCCTGCCGCCACTGCTAGCAACCTGGCTGCGGCCATGGCGGATGACTTTGGCGACCAAATTGAAATTGGCGATGCCGCTTACGTAAGCGACGGCATCGATTTTATGGTTAACAACGTCTCCATTAGTCGTGAAGGTTTACAGAATCTAGCGGATGCGAGTGGTCTTGGCTACTCAATGAGTTTGGGTGGAACAGCTTATGCCGTTGATGGTGCAGGCGCTGTCACACAGGCTGCTGCGGCTCAGTATATCGACGCCGACGGGGCTCTCACTGGCAATGCAATTACAACCACCACTTACTTTGCACAAGAAAGCGGTGTTGTCACTGACGATGCAGGTGCTCAGGTTTACGTTGACGGAGACGGTGAGTTCACCCTGGACTCCACAACAACCGGTGCCCGCACCGACAACCCACTCGACGTGCTTGATGCCGCGCTGGCTCAAGTTGACGCGCTTCGTTCCGACCTGGGTGCCATCCAGAACCGTTTCGAATCGGCCATCACCAACTTGCAAACCACGTCCAACAACCTGTCAGCCGCTCAGTCGCGTATTCAAGACGCCGACTACTCGGTTGAGGTGGCCAACATGACTCGTGCCCAGATCCTGCAACAAGCAGGTACCTCGGTACTGGCTCAGGCCAACCAGATTCCCCAGGGTGTACTCTCGCTCCTGCGTTAATCTTTCAACGTTGTCTCCCAACGTTCAAGCGGGGCTTCGGCCCCGCTTTTTTTATTACACTGGGGGTTTGTAGCCCTACCCAAAAGGCGCGCCCATGCAAGATAATGATTACCGTCGGCTTATTGCCCAATTGCAGGAAGTCATTAATGACACGGTTAAAACCATTGACGAGTTCGAAGCCAGAGGAATGAATGGCGAACTGCAAGCGGAATACGAACAACTGCATGCCATTTTGCAAAAAGCCACCGCCGATCAGCGTCGGTATCAGCATGCGTTGCTGGAATCGGTGCGCAATCAGAACAGTGAAGGCGAACAAGGCCGCACCGATCCGGAAATTTAAGGTAGATTACGCCAGCCCTTTTTCGGTTTCGGAAATATGACTGACATTATTTTCCCCTTTATTGGCGGCATTGGCCTTTTCCTGATCGGCATGATGCTGCTGTCGGAAGGCCTTATCGCCTTTGCCGGCCCGGCACTACGCCGTGGCCTTGTCCGGTTTACCGGTACGCCGCTGAAGGCGTTTACGTCGGGCGCATTGGCTACGGCACTGGTGCAGTCGTCAAGCGCGACCACGGTCACTCTAATTGGTTTCGTCAGTGCCGGCTTAGTTACCTTCGCGCAAGCCATCGGTTTCGTTATCGGCGCCAGTTTGGGCAACACCGCAACGGGGTGGATTGTGGCCGTGCTGGGGCTGAAGATTAACTTTGGCTTTTACACCTTGCCGTTAATTGGCCTGGGCGCCCTGTTAAAACTGTTAGCCCATGGACGCTGGCGTGATATGGGCGTGGCCATGGCCGGCTTCGGCATGATTTTTCTGGGCTTAAGCACCTTACAGGCCGGCATGCGGGATCTTTCCGCCATGGTGGACCTAGCCGCATTGCCCATGGGCGGTTTGGGCGCCCATACGCTGATTATGCTTATCGGCCTGATCATGACCATTATTCTGCAATCGTCCTCTGCCGCCATTGCCACCACACTAACCGCGCTTTACACACAAACCATTAATTTCGACCAGGCCGCGGCCTTGGTGGTGGGCGCTGCCATTGGCACCACAGTAACCGGCGCGCTGGTGGCGATTGGGGCCACCATTGCCGCCAAGCGCACGGCCTATGCCAATATTCTGTTTAATTTGGCCACCGGCATTATTGCCATTTTGTTGTTGCCGGGCTTTCTGGCCGTAACGCACTTCTTAAGCCAGAAAATAGAAGTGTCACCCGGCACAATTAGCCTGGTGTTGTTTCATACCTTATTTATAAGCTTGGGCGCTGCCCTGTTCCTGCCTTTTGCGAACCAATTCGCACGACTCGTTGAGCGTTTCGTTCCCGCGCCTGCGGACGATATCGCCGGCAACCTGGACGACAGCTTATTGCAGGTTCCCGAAGTAGCGTTGGAAGCCTCTCAGCGCGCGTTGGAACGTATTGCCACGATTTTGTTCAACAGTTACCACCAGGCGCTGGATCAAACCCCGCACACTGTTCCAGGGAAACTATTGCAACAAACGCAAGAGGCCTTGGACCACGCCTACGCTTTCATTAGCCGCATTCCCCTGGAAAGCGACGATACGTTGTTGGCACAACAACGTATTGCACAATTACATGCCACCGACCATTTAATTCGCTTGCGTCAGCGCTTGCTGGAACTGAATCAACTGGCAATCGACCTGAACACCCCACAATACGCCACCGCCCTTGCGCACCATCAGCGCCTATTGGCGTTGGCCGGCCCTTTGCTCTTATTAGCTGCGCCTGAAGGCCCCAACACAACCAGCCCCGACTCCGACACAATCATGGCCAACATGAATGACGAGGCCGACGCGTTGCAAGCCCAGGCCAAACACATGCGCCAAACGTTACTGCAAGGATCCAACCATCATCATACTGCCGTGACAGAGGTACTGAAAACCACCGACACGGTACGCTGGCTGGATCGCACCGGCCACCATATAGCGCGTATTTGCCATTACCTGCATCAGGCGCGCCGGTTCATTCAATCTAAATCTTCCAAGTCTTCTGCCGTTAACCCATAAAGCAGTATCAACTTTTTGGTAGCGGTATGAACCCCTCAACCCTTATTGGTATTTTGGCCAGCATTGTCTTGCTTGGCGTTGTCTTGTTTTTCTCGGCGGAAAACCCAAGCCAGTTTATCGACCTGCCCGGCCTGGGCATTGTGTTAATTGGCACGCTGGCGGCCACCTTTATCAGCTACCCACTGAAAGAAGTCATGCGCATTTTCGGGCTTATCGGCACCGTTATGCGCAACGAACGCATGTACGCCCAGAAAGACATTGAAGAACTGGTCTCCATATCCAAAATCTGGATGTCGGGAGATATTCAGAAAGTGGAAAAAGCGCTGGAAAAAGTGTCGAACCCCTTCCTGAAGACTGGGGTGCAACTCATTATCGACATGACGCCGGAGCAAGATATTATCGACCTGTTGCAATGGCGTATTTCCAAGTTGCGCGCCAAAGAACATGCCGAGGCGCAATTATTCCGAACCATGGCCGGTTATGCACCGGCCTTCGGCATGATTGGTACATTGATTGGGCTGGTGAACCTGATGTTCATGCTGGGCGACGGCGACATGACAGCCATTGGCCAGCAAATGTCCCTGGCCCTCATGACCACGTTTTACGGCATTTTGCTGGCCAACCTGGTTTTCAAGCCCATAGCCGTCAAACTGGAACGGCGCACGGAAGAGCGCGTTGCATTAATGAATATGGTCATGCAAGGGCTTTCCATGATGAGCCAAAAGCGCCGCCCGGCTTTCATGCGTGAAACACTAAAAACCTTTATGGCCGACTACGAAGATGAGCTGAACGACAGTAACAACGGTGAGGCAGTCTCGGAGTTGCGGCCATGACACCACGCCCCACCGGCCGTCGCACGCTGCTTGAGGAAATAGAACAACGCAAGCGCGAACACGCTCAACAACAAACGAATGGGCACGAAGCCCATGCCAATGGGCCGCGACGGGCTATTCACAACAAGAAATGGTATTTTGAACCGCAATCACGCGAACAATCCGACGGCTGGTTACTTACCTACCTGGACACCATTACGCTACTACTGGTGCTGCTATTGGTCATGCTAACCATGGCCGGTAAAGGCGACGATAACCAACAAGGCCAGGGCGTGCTGCCCGCACAAACGGGCTTACTGAACCAACAAGCAAGCGCCCTGCCTAATGGTGTGACTTTACCCATTCCATTTCCTCCTGTGCCTGAAAGCACAGAACAAACCCAAGACCTTACTCAGGGGTTGAATCTGGACAATCTGGGCGACAACGTTGAAGTTGTGATGAACGACAAATCCGTCAGCTTTCGCATCAACAGCGAGATCCTGTTCGGATCAGGCGAGGCACAACTTAGCCTGGGTGGACTGGAAGTATTGCAGCGCCTGGCTCACACACTGAAAGACAGCCCGCACACCGTTACCATCGAAGGGCACACCGACGCTATCCCCATTCGCAGCGCGCGCTTCCCATCGAACTGGGAACTTTCAAGTGCCCGTGCCGGTAGTGTAGTGCGCTACCTTGAAGCCAACGGTATTGCCAGCCGGCGACTACGGGCGGTCGGCTACGCCGACACCCGCCCACTGGCCCAAAACAACACAACGGCAAATCGGGCCCTGAACCGGCGTGTGGAATTAATGCTGGAAATGCCTGCTACACAAAACGGCCAGGCACATTAATGTTCAAACGCTGAATTAAATCTTTGCAATATTGACGTGCCTCACCCAGTATTTTTTCATGATCCACAAACTGCGCCTGACCCTGTTCATAAGCGATACGGCCGTCTACCATAGTTAAGCTGACGTCACGCCCAGACGCACAATAAACCAGGCTGGCTACTGGGTCGTTACAAGGCGTCATATGAGCCCCATGCAACGACACCACGGCGATATCAGCCAGTTTGCCCGGAACAAGACAACCCGCATCGATACCAGCCATTTCCGCTCCACCCCGCGTCGCCAGCTCAAATGCTTCGGCAGCACGAGTCGATTCGGGATTCAGCGTGTGCAGGCGTTGAACGTAGACCATTTGACGCATAATCTGGAACATGTCCATTAAATGGCCGGCCGCCCCATCGGCACCCATGCCAACAATCGCCCCTGCGCTGCGCAAATCGCGCAAGCGCATCGCGCCCGAAGCCAGATACTCGTTCGACATCGGGTTGTGCGCAATGCCGCAAGCTGCCGAGCCGGTAATCTCCACCTCTTGGTCATCGAGCCAAATTGCATGGGCGAACGTTGCATCGCGCCCCAACAAGCCCTGTTGCTGCATCCAGACAAACGGTCGAACCCCGTAAGCCTGTTGATAGATTTCAGGATCGCTTTGGGCTTCGGAGCAATGGGTTTGCCATGGCACACTGAACTCACGCGCCATTTCCACCAGGCCACGCACCAAGTCCTGGTCGTTGTAAATAACATTCACCGGCGAAGGCCATATCGCCACACGATCGCTGCGCCACTCATTCAGGCAGGCACGCATGTTGTCCAATTCCTGGGACACAGTATTGCGAAACAGCATCGGGTTCAGGTGGTTGTCGCGAGCAACGTTGGTGAACGGGCCGAATACGCCGCGCGCAATAGCGCCGCGCAACCCCATATCGTGTAATACGCCGGCCACCTGCAAGCTGGTTTGCACATCGTTAGGCGCGTAATGGTTGTCGATAATGGTGGTGGTTCCCGAAGACAACGACTCCAGCGCCGCGACGCGAACAGCGGCCAGCGCTTCGCCCGGCGTAATACCACCGGCCAAAGGCAACATGAATTTTTCCAGCCACTCCCACAAAGCCATGCCGTCACCCAGCCCGCGCCCTGCCACCTGAAACAGGTGATTGTGCGTGTCGATCAGGCCTGGAATGACCACATGACCTTCACACGACACCACGCGCTGGGCTTTCCAGCCGACCATATCACGCACCCGGCCGACTGCGGCAATACGGTTCCCTTGAACCGCAACTGCGCCATTCTCAATAATGCGACGGTCATCATCCATGGTGACCACCACACCGCCGGTTAACAAAACATCACACGTTTGCACCACTGCTTACCCCCGTACCGACTCAAGATGCGGCTGCTCTTCAAGCAACTCCGGATTGTCGGTGACGCTTATGCCTTCTTTATTGCTGCCATTAAAATACAAATTCAGAATAACGGCTGAAATGACCGACAACAACACTCCGCTGTTCAGCAAAGGAGTCAGGTATTCCGGCGCAGCACCAAAAAATTTAGGCGACACCATGGGAATAAGACCTACACCCAGGCTAATGGCCAGAATAAACATATTGTGACGATTATTTTTGAAGTCGACTGCCTGCAAAATGCGAATGCCCGAAGCCGCCACCATACCGAACATAATTAAAGCTGCGCCGCCCAATACATAATGGGGAATGGCGGCCACAATGTGCGCCATTTTAGGGAACAAAGCCAGCGCCACCAAAATAGCCGCAGCCACCACACACACGAAACGACTGCGTACGCCGGTAATCCCCACCAGGCCGATATTCTGCGCATACGATGTATAGGGGAAAGTGTTGAAAATCCCACCAATTACTGCTCCCATGGCGTCAGTACGCAAACCACGGGCGAAATCCTCTTTCTCAAGCTTGCGATTGGTAATAATGGCCAGCGAATAGAACAGCCCAATAGACTCGATCATCGTAATGATGACCACTAGCGTCATGGTTAGAATCGAGCTCCATTCAAACACCGGAAAGCCAAACTGAAACGGGCGAACCATTTGCACCCAGGGCATATCATTCAGGCCTTGAAAACTGACATTGCCCATTGCCATGGCCAGCAACATGCCTGCAGCCAAACCGACCAGAATGGCGATACTACCCATAAATCCTTTGAAAAAACGCGCCACCAAAAGCGTAATCAACAACACAAAGCCGGCGGTGCCGATGTACTTGAACGAACCGAAATCCTCAACACCGTAGCCGCCGCCCGCCCACACAATCGCCACGCCGAACAAGCTCACGCCCAGTGACGTTAAGGTCGTCCCGGTGACAATAGGAGGAAACAGCCATAACAACCGTATTACCAAGGGCACAATCAACACCCCGATTATTCCCGCCCCAATAATGGCGCCATATAAGCCGGGAAGCCCCATTTCGGGGTTCAAACCGATGGCAATCATGGGTGCAATACCCGCATAGGAAATACCCATCATGACCGGAAGGCGAATACCCAGCCAGCGCCCGATACCGAACGCCTGTAAAAACGACACAATGCCGCTGCAAAGCAAGTCAGCCGTAATCAACAATGCAATGTGCTCTTGCGGCAAGCCCAGCGCACCGCCGACAATAAGCGGTACCGTAATAGCACCGGCGTACATCACTAGCACATGCTGCAGGCCCAATGTAAACATCCGGCCTGCGGGCAAGACCTCGTTGACCTCGTCCCTTGAGTTGTTATTTGTACTCATTTGTCTCTCTCCAGAATGCCGGGGTTGACCCGTTCTCGTTAATGTCTTTACTTATTTATGTCATTGCTGAACCAAGGCAATTTACTCATCAAAAAATGTTGCCAACAAACCTGCCAGCGTCGCCGGGGCTTCCAGCGGTGCAATATGCCCGCAGTCGGTCAAACGTTCAAACCGCGCATTGGGGATACGCTTAGCCATTTCCTGCATCACCTCAGCACGCACAAACGTACGATCACCATTAAGCAGCAGCACCGGCATCGATAACTTGGGTAACGCGTCCCAGTGGTTGTCGCGGCGAAACGGCCATTGCTTATAGAAAAAAGGGTCATGTTGCCGGCACCAGCCGCCCCGCGTGGCGTGCCGAACCGATTGGCGGGCCCAGAGTTCAAGCAAAGCATCGGGCGCGGCCGGGTTCGCCCCACGCTCCCATTTGCGCACTTGCTCCACCTTTTCAAAGTGTTGTGGGCGGTCGGGAACAGCGAACTCATCGACGCCAAAGCTGGGCTCCACTTCCACAATGGAAAAACGTCTTACGCGTTGCGGATGCACACCGGCATAAGCCATCCCCACCAGTGCCCCCCACGACAAGCCGGCCATGTCCACCTGCTCAGCACCCAACTCACTGATCACAGCTTGCAAATCGGCCACATGGTCTTCCGTGGTGTAAGCATGATCAATAGACCAATCACTCTCGCCATGGCCACGCATGTCCAGCGCAATCACCGGGCGCGATGCGGCTAAGGTCTGCGCCACGTCATGCCATAACCAGGCTGACCCTGTCACCCCATGCAGCAGCAACAAAGGCGGTTGCTTGCCGTGCTCGCTAAAAACCAGGGCATGAATAGCGCCTTGCGCCCCCTTGAAATACCGATGGCGCACGGGTGCGCTTTCAATGACCCCCTGCCTCATACCGTCTCCTTTTTCATGCTTAGTTCTCCCAACCACCGACGGTATTCCATGGTGACCACATCGGCATCGCGCATGGGGCGTTCGCGCTCGCTTGGGTCGCGCGGGCGCAGACTAATCCACACCGGCTCTTGCGACTCAATAATGGGTTTGTCTTGCGCCAGCACCTCGGCCTCGAAGTCCATGAAGAAAGCGTCGTAAACAGGTTCTGTGCCAAAGTCGCGCGCCTGCCACCAGAAACTGCGGGTCGTGCGCTCATCCACCGGGCTGGCCGACATGAACAACACATAACGTTTACCGTTGGGAAAAGTCCGTTTCAAATGTACGGTGTGTGGCATGGTCACGTGGTACTCGTTCACGGGCTCTATCCACTCTTCCGTCAGGCCCAGCAGTTTTTTCTTCAAACCTACACCGGGTTCTTTTACGCCACTGCGATCAAACCGCAACACGTGACCTTCACGCCACACATCCACCGCATCAACCCTCGGGTTCTTGCGGCTGCCAATGGTGCCGTCGTGCACATACGCGAAGTGGCTGAAATCCACAAAATTTTCCAGCCGACGCGGTGAGCTGGTTTTCCAGTCATACGTGGGGCCTTGCAACACACGGTAGCTAGGGTCGTTCAGTTCCGGAAACTCGGGTGCCGCAAACTCAGGTTCTTCCAGGCACACCCAAACCATGCCGGCTTGCTCGGCCACCGCATAGGTTTGCACCGACGCCCGAATGCTATCCACCAACTCTTCGCGTGCCGGTGTGCGTACACACTGGCCATTCAAATTGAAACGCCAGCCATGGTACGGGCATTCAATGGTGTTATCCACAATTTGCCCCAAGGCCAGGTTTGTGCCCTTGTGCGGGCATCGTGAGTCCATGGCACATACGTCCCCATCCAAACGCGCCACCACCAGCTTGTGCCCTAAAAGCGTAACTTCGACCGGCTTTTCGAGAACATCACTGCTGTAGGCCACTGGATGCCAGAACCGGCGCAATGACGCATACAACGGGTTTTCGTTTGTCGTATCGGTTGTCATGTTCGCCCTCCTACAGAAAATGCGCACCGCCGTTCACCAACAGGCTTTGACCCGTAATGAAATCGGAACCTTCGCTTAACAGAAACAAGGCGGCACCCACCATATCTTGCGGGGTTTGTGTGCGTTTCAGGCAGCGCCCGGCCACGGTACGGATATCCGCTTCTTCGCCTTGTTTTGCGGTGATATCGTCATCAGGAATCAGGTCGGGGCACAATGTATTCACCTGGATGTTGTGTTGGCCCATTTCGCGCGCCAGCGAACGTGACAACCCGACAATGGCCGCTTTCGACGAGACGTAATGCAGGAAGTTCGGAACGCCTTTGTAAGGCGTGTTAGATGAAATATTCACAATCTTTCCGCTGCCCTGGGCTTTCATTTGCGGAAACACGGCTTTACAGCATTGCCACAAGCCACGCACGTTGATTGCGTAGCAGCGATCCCACTCTTCGGCGGGAATATCCATGAAGGAACCGAAGGTACAGCCTTTGAAAAAGCCGGCATTATTAATAATGCCGTCGATGCGGCCAAAGGTATCCACCGCAGCCTTGGCCATCGCTTCGGTTGATGCGTTATCAGCAACATCAACCTGCACCGCAATCGCGCGCCCGCCCTTTTCTTCGTATTGTTTTGCCTGTTGCGAAAGGTCATTCAAATCGGCCATCACCAAATTGGCGCCTTCAGCCACCAAAGCATCGCAATACGCCATGCCAATGTTGCCGCCCGCGCCGGTCACAATAATGGTTTTGCCGGAAAAAACTTGAGCCATGAAACTCGCTCCTGATTATCGTTATGAGTTGGAATGCGTTGTCTGACAGATAACAGGAACAGATTTAACCACCGCTCGTTTCATCATACAATTCAATTTATTTTATTTTTTATTAAGAAAAACTTATGAATATAACGCTGCGTCAGCTACGTGCTTTTGTGGCGGTTGCCGAACATCAGCAATTCACGCGGGCAGCCCAACAGATTCACATTACACAAGCCGCGCTCAGCATGCTTGTGCGTGACCTGGAACAAGAAGTGGGCTTACGACTGTTCGACCGCCACACGCGCATGGTGAAACTTACCGACGCGGGCAGAGAACTGTTAGGCATGGCCAAGCGCATTTTGTCGGAGGTGGAAACCACGATTGAACACTCGCGCGATTTCACCACCTACCAACGCGGGCGCGTAACCGTCGCCAGCGGCACCGTATTGGCCGCCGTTTTATTAAGCCCTTTCATGCGGCTTTTTCACGATCAGTATCCAGGCATAAAACTACAACTGCGCGATATGGCCGAACAAGATCTGCAACGCCGTTTGCTGGAGGATGATATTGACATGGGCGTGGGAACACGACGCGAAGCGCACGATGAAATCGACAGCACGCCGCTATTTTCCGATACATACATTGCGGTGCTGCCACCCAAACACCCTTTGGGCGCACGTGACAGCATCAGTTGGAAGCAACTGTGCAATGAACCGTTTATTGCGTTGTCACGCTCCAGCCCCTTGCGGCGTGAAATCGACCAGCACCTGACGCGGCTTGGTCTTTCCCTAAAAGAGATGCACGAAGTTTCGTTCCACACAACGGTGCTGGCCATGGTACGTAACGGCTTGGGAGTTTCGGTATTACCGGCGAACTCGCAAGAAGTGCCGGAGGCGCAAGGATTGCAGTTCCGAAAACTCTCGGCTCACAGGCTAAAAAGAGAAACTGCCCTTTTTCAACTGCGCCACCGATCCCTCTCGCCGGCGGCGCAATTGTTCAAGGAAGCCCTGCTGAACTACGTGAAGACGGCAAAGATGCATGCCCATACCACACGGTAACGCTACCGCGCACGTACACGTTGGGGTCAAGCGGCCCTTCGCCGGGTACGGTATAGACAAGATAAACCGGCCGGTTTGCCGGCACACCGTAAAAGCGCGACGTGCTCGCCGACGCGCCGTTCACTTCCATGCACTGTTTGGCCTGAAGATCGACACACACACGGGTTTGAACGGGAACACGCGTTTGGCCTGAAAGCTGCACTTGAACGCGTAGCATTGCCGCGTTGTTCGGCAATGGCTGCGGCGGCGTGTAAGCCACCACCACAGGAACACCGCGCGTGTGAATGGGTGGGCTGGCCTGTTCAACGGTATACGCCGGTTGCGCGAGCGCCGGCCGGCCGGTTAACAAGACCGCCAATACGCCTAACGCCCACGCCCGGGCCAGTTTCAAACCTTATACCTCGTACATGGGCTTGTTATCGTTCAAACGCAGCCAACCCTTGGCCACGCGGCAAATCATCCAGATCACGTTGGCGAACATAATGGCGTAGCCAATGAGAATGAACGTTGTAATGAAACCCACAACAAACCAGAGCAGCGCAAACCAGAACGTACGCATTTGCCAGCGAAAATGCGACGCCAACCAAGTGCCCTGCGCTTCAGAAAGCTTGATGTAATTAATGACGATGCCCACGATGCTGGTTAAGCCCACAAAAAACGCAATGGCCTGCAAGGCATAAACAACCGTTACGATGGTGCGAAGCGAACGGATTTTTTCAGGATCGGAACCATTGGTGTTTTGCGAAACGGGGTTGGTGTAATCGACAGTCATGAATCATTCCTTGTGGTTTTTAACTTCGTACTTCCGGCTAAGGTTGACGGCGCCCTATGACAGGCCTATGCTAAGTCCAGACTGGTCGTTAAAAATGAACACTAACGCCCGGCCAAGGCATATTGTAAACAGCAATAGCGGCCTTTTTTCAGTATCGGCATCACGCCGGCCCTGTACAAGGAGTCGTACATGAAAAAGAACCCTTCATCCGCGCTGCCGCCCGGCAGTACCGCGCAGCATGAAGCGCTACAGGCAAAAGAAGAAATCTTCCTTGCCCAGGAACGCCAGAACCCGGAATCCCCTTACTACCAAGGCAACGCCGACCCTGCCAAACAGCGTCGGCGTTTTTTATTGGGCAGCGTTGCCGTCCTGGGTGCGGGAGCGTTGGCGCGGCCCGCCTTCGCCGAAGCGCCACCGGGCGCGATTGAACGCGAGGTATTCCCCGACCCCACAAAACACCAGGGCGTCGGGGTGGGCGTCGACGACGGCGGTTACGGGCGTCGATCCCAATTCGAAACGGAAGTACGCTGGCGCTACCCCACCAAAACCACAGAATCTTCCTGGAGCATGACGCCGCTGGCCAGTGGCATGGGGATCATCACTCCCTCGGGCCTGCACTATGAGCGGCATCACGGCGGCATCACCACAATCGACCCGGCCAAACATGTTTTGTATGTGCACGGCATGGTAAAAGAGCCGAAAAAATATCACATGGAGGCGATCAGGCGGTTCCCCATGATGTCGCGCATCTGTTTCCTTGAGTGCTCGGGCAATGGTTTAACTGAATGGATCAAACCCACACTGAAATCCGTTCAAGGTACCCATGGGCTCACGTCAACCTCGGAATGGACGGGCGTGCCGCTGTCGACCATTCTGGATGAGTCGGTGTTGAAGTCCGGGGCCAAATGGTTGCTGGCTGAAGGCGGCGACGCCGCCGTCATGACGCGCAGCATTCCCATTGAAAAAGCCATGGCCGATTGCTTTTTGGCCTACGGCCAAAACGGCGAGGCCATTCGCCCTGAGCAAGGCTACCCGCTGCGGCTCGTGGTGCCGGGATACGAAGGCAATATGTGCATTAAGTGGTTGCGTCGGCTGGAAGTATCCGACACACCCTTTATGACGCGCGAAGAAACCTCGAAGTACACCGACCTTATGCCCGACGGCACTGCTTTGCAGTTTTCATTCACGATGGAGGCCAAGTCGGTTATTACTTACCCCTCAGGTGAAATGCTGTTGCAAAAGCCCGGGTTTTACGAAATTACCGGGCTGGCCTGGTCAGGTCGCGGGCTGGTTAAAAAAGTTGAAGTTTCCGTTGACGGCGGCAAGAACTGGCGTGAAGCCAAATTGCACGGCCCCATTCTACCCATGTGTCACACGCGCTTTACCATCCCGTGGGAATGGGACGGCAAGAAAGCCATATTGCAAAGTCGTTGCATTGATGAAACCGGCTATGTTCAACCCACCATTGGCGAACTGATTGAAAAACGCGGCACTAACGGGCCGTTGGCGTCGGTGTATCACTTGAACGGCATCCAAAGCTGGAAAGTTGCTTCTACGGGGGAGGTTACAAATGTCCACCATTACTAAATATGCGAGCGCCGGGCGCGCGACTGCCGCCGTATTCGCTCTAGGTCTCGGTTTAGGCATGAACGCCTGGGCCGATAACCACGGCCCCGACAAAACTTATAACTTTGGTGAGCCGGCCACTGCCGAAGATTTAAAGCCGTTCTTTTCACCTTTGCCCGACGGACGGGGCCTGCCCAAAGGCTCCGGTACCGTCATGCAGGGCGAAAAGGTCTACCAACAACAATGCCTGGCTTGCCACGGCGTTAACCTTGAAGGCGGTATCGGCGACCGCTTGGCAGGCGGCCGGGGAACCCTGGTTAACAACAACCCGGAAAAAGCGCCGGTTAAAACTGTGGAAAGCTATTGGCCTTACGCCACCACGCTGTTCGATTACGTCAAACGGGCCATGCCCTTCGACCGACCCGGCAGCATGACAGACGACGAAGTCTATGCCGTATCGGCCTATATACTTTGGAAAGGCAATATTATTGAGAAAGACGCAACCTTGAACCAGGATAATCTTGCGAAAATTGAAATGCCCAACCGAAACGGCTTTAAGCCGGCCAATCGCTAACATAAAAAGCCTTTTGGCAAGCCGGCATCGCGCCCTCCTGGTACTGGGCGCGATGCTGTTTTACTGTATTTTTCTACCCGCCAATCATGCCGCTTTAGCACAAAGCAAAACCGCCGTAGACTTGGCAAATGGCCAGTCGATCACGATTGTGACTTTGCCGAACTGGCTGAATGACAGCGGCAAACCGGTTAACCAGGCTCTGGACGCACTGGAAACCCTAACCAACGCAAGCCACCAAGGTCTGGACCCCACCGATTACCACACCGCCGCTTTGTGGGGGCAATTTATCCGTTTGGCCGATGGCGAAAAGTTAACGCCCCTTGAACAGCAGGCATTTAACGAGCAACTGACGTCAAGTCTGGAAAAGTACCTGAACGATTTACGCAACGGCCGGGTGGACCCTCACGAAGTGCACCAAAAATTTAAGCCGCGGCCCCAACCCGTTTTCAACGCCCGGGCCTACATAGCCGAGGCTTTCCAACAAAACCGCGTGCGCGAAGCCTTGCGCGAGGCCCAACCCCAAGTGCCCATGTACGATGCCCTGGTCAATGCCATGGCGCAATACCGTTTATTAGCGCAACACCCGGCCTGGTCGACCCCCTTACCCATGCCCCAGGGCAAAAAGCTCGAGCCCGGTCAACCCTACACGGCCCTCGAAACGTTAACAAGCCGCCTGATTGCCTTGGGAGACCTGCCCATTGAAACTCAAGCACCCCATGAATACGACAAAACACTCGAAACCGGAGTGCGCGCATTTCAGTTGCGACACGGTCTGGAAACCGACGGCATTATCGGCCCGGCCACATTACGCCAATTGAACGTTTCCCCTGAACAGCGCTATGAGCAGATGACGCTGACCCTGGAGCGTTTGCGCTGGACACCCCTGCAATCACACCGACGCATGGTTGTGGTGAACGTACCGGAATTTGTCTTGCGTGCCTACGAAACCGACCAGCAAGGCAATATCGACCTGAAGCTGCGTATGAAAGTCATTGTGGGAAGGGCCCTGGATACCTCTACACCCGTGTTCGACGAAGACATGCGCTTTATCGAATTCAGCCCCTATTGGAATGTACCGCCTTCCATCGCACGAGGCGAAACCATTCCACGCCTTAAACGCGACCCCGCCTACTTCAACCGCCAGGGCTTTGAGTTTGTCAAAAGCGATGGTTCAGTGTCCTCACAACTATCCGAAACCAACCTGCAGGCTGTTCTGAGCGGCCAGGCGCGTATTCGCCAGCGCCCCGGCCCGCTAAATGCCTTAGGCGACATCAAGTTTATTTTTCCGAACAACACCAACATTTTTCTTCACCACACCCCGGCGCCCCAATTGTTTGAACGCTCGCGGCGCGACTTCAGCCACGGTTGTATTCGCGTGGAAGGGCCGGTGGCGCTGGCCCAATTTGTTCTGGAAAACGACCCGGCTTGGACGCGCGAGCGAATTGAGCAAGCCATGCAGGCAGGCAAATCACAAACCATTCGCCTGAATGAACCCATTCCAGTGGTACTGGCATACGGCACAGTCATCATACGGGAAGGTAAAGTCTATTTTTACGACGACCTCTACGGCCATGATGCCAGTTTAAGTAAAGCGTTGAAAAAAAAGCGATAATAGCCTGGAAATTGTCTTTCGGAGGCTTCCTTATGCCACCCCATCATCATCTGAAGTCGCACGCTCGCACGGTGTCGCGCCGCGCCTTTTTGCGCCGCGCCGGCGTACTATCACTGCTTGGCGTCGCACCCGCGATTTCAACCCCCGCCATCGCCGGAATTCGCGTTTTCCAACGCGACATTGCGCTTGACCACACCCACACACTTGAGAAAGTGCAACTGGTTTATGCGTTAAACGATGATTATCTTCCCCCCGCCCTGCAACGCCTGAACGTATTCTTGCGAGACCATTACTCAGGTGCCGTGGGCACCATGGACCCCGCTCTTTACGACCAGCTCAACCAAATCCGCACGCTCTTAAGCGTAAAAGATTCGTTCGAAGTGATCTCGGGCTACCGCGACCCCCAAACCAACGAGCGCCTGCGTAAAACCCGAGGCGGCGGGGTGGCCAAGCGCAGCCTGCACATGGAGGGCAAAGCAATCGACGTGCGGCTGCCCGGTGTGCCGCTGGTCGAACTACGCGACGCCGCCATTTCGCTGAAAGCGGGTGGTGTAGGCTATTACCCCAAAGACCAGTTCATTCACGTTGACAGCGGCAGGGTGCGCACCTGGTAAAACGCACCCTGAAAAATCGATTTTCGAAAAACAGGAAACCGGCGGCAAATGCCGGTTTTTTTTCGTCATTACGCACGAAATAGCCATAAAAGTATCGTATTATTGTGAGGCCAAAACCCAATAAATTATCACCCCACCCGAGGCTCGATGACCTTACTGCTGATCCTGGCTTTACCTTTTCTGGGAAGTATTATTGCGGCGTTTCTACCCAGTAACGCGCGTAACATCGAAGCATGGCTGGCCGGTTTCATCGCGCTGGGCTGCGCGGGTTTGTTGGCGGGGTTTTATCCACAAGTGGCGGCCGGCGAAGTTATTGAGCTCAAACTAGCCTGGATTCCTTCCGCGCTGGAAATCGACTTTGTTTTACGTTTAGACGGCTATGCATGGCTCTTTGCCATGCTGGTTTCCATCATGGGCGCACTGATTGTGCTGTACGCACGCTATTACATGTCGCCCAAAGATCCAGTGCCCAGGTTCTTTTCATTTTTCTTGCTGTTCATGGGCTCCATGCTGGGTGTGGTTTTATCCGGCAATCTCATTCAGTTGGTGGTGTTCTGGGAACTCACCAGTTTGTCGTCTTTCATGCTCATTGCCTATTGGAACCACCGGCTTGACGCCCGCCGGGGCGCCCGAATGGCCCTAACCATTACCGGTATGGGCGGGCTGTGCCTGCTGGCAGGCATGCTGATGCTGGGTCACGTAGCCGGCAGTTACGACCTCGATAAAGTGTTGGCGGCGGGTGAGCAAATCCGCGCCCACCCCTGGTATACGGCCATTATTATTTTGGTGGCGGTGGGCGCCCTGACCAAAAGTGCCCAATTTCCGTTTCATATCTGGCTGCCGAATGCCATGGCCGCCCCCACCCCAGTATCCGCTTATCTACATTCGGCCACTATGGTGAAAGCAGGTGTCTTCCTGCTCGCGCGTTTCTGGCCGGTCTTGGCCGGCACCGATGAATGGTTCTGGATTATTGGCGGCGCTGGGCTTATTACGCTGGTCATGGGTTCTTACGCCGCGATTTTCCAGAATGACATGAAAGGGGTGCTGGCCTACTCCACCATTGGGCATCTGGGCCTGATTACCCTGCTGCTGGGCATGAATAGTACCTTGGGCCTAATTGCTGCTGTCTTCCACATGATGAATCACGCCACATTCAAAGCGTCGCTGTTCATGGCTGCGGGCATTGTCGACCACGAAACAGGCACCCGGGACATGTCGAGGCTATCGGGTTTACGACACGCCATGCCGGTGACCACCACCCTGGCGATTGTTGCGGCGGCATCCATGGCCGGCGTCCCCCTGCTGAACGGCTTTCTGTCGAAAGAAATGTTTTTTGCAGAAACCGTATTCGTGGCGCAAGGTTCCATTATTGAACAAATTCTGCCGCTTTGCGCCGTGGTGGCCGGCGCCTTTGCGGTGACGTATTCCCTTCGCTTCATCTACACTGTTTTTTTCGGGCCCGTTGCCACCGACCTGCCCAAGGCCCCGCACGAACCCCCTTTCTGGATGCTGGTTCCCAGCGCCTTATTGGTTCTAACCTGCCTGGTCGTGGGGATCTTCCCCCGCTACACATTGGGCCCACTCCTCCTGTCGGCCTCTAATTCCATCCTGGGTGCCGACACACCACCCTACAGCCTCAAGGTTTGGCACGGATTCAATCTGCCCCTGGTCATGAGCCTGGTCGCCCTGGCCGGTGGTATCGCCCTATGGCTCATCATGCGGCGCCTCGACAAAATGCATACCGGTCGCTCGCCGCTTCTTTACCGCCTGAACGGGCGCCAAACGTTCGAAGCCTTGCTTGAGTTTATCGATCGTGGCGCCTCACATCTGCTAGACTGGGTTGCTTCAGTTCGTCTGCAAACACAACTGATGCTGGTGGTTGCAGTAACCGTCGTGGTTGCCGCCTTGCCCTTATTGGAAAATGGCTGGTGGCAGCCCGAACTGGCAACACCGGTTAACCTGTTTTTCCTGGTGTTGTGGATCGCCGGCGGAGCCTGTGCGGTAGGCGCTGCCGTTCAAGCCAAATACCACCGTCCCGCTGCATTGGCCATGGCCGGTGGCGCCGGGCTCACCACGGCGATGACGTTCGCGTGGTTCTCAGCCCCCGATCTGGCCCTGACCCAATTAGTTGTGGAGGTGGTGACTGTTGTGCTTATTTTGCTGGGGCTGCGCTGGCTGCCGCCCCGTGTACGTGCAGAAGAAACGTACGTACTGGATCGCGTTAAAGCACTCACCCGACGTTCCCGCGACATCATTCTGGCCGTAGCCGGCGGCGCAGGCATTGCCGTGATCTCCTATGCCATCATGACACGCCCCTTCGACAACGAAATTTCTCGCTTTTTTGTTGCCAATTCGGTTCCTGAAGGGCATGGATCGAATGTGGTGAATGTCATTTTGGTCGATTTCCGCAGCTTCGACACCTTAGGGGAAATTTGCGTACTGGGTATTGTGGCGCTGATTGTCTATGCGTTGCTGCGTCGCTTCCGTCCGCCACCGGAAACCATTAAAGACGGCCCGTTACGTCGGCAAAAAGGAACAGGCCCCAATATTCCCGCAGAAGTGGAAAAGCCGGAACCGAAAGACGTATTAACGCCCAGTGGCCCGCTTAAAATACCAGCCGTTCTGGCCCGCCTTCTGCTACCCATGGCGGCGTTGGTTTCATTGTTTTTCCTTTTGCGAGGCCATAACCTGCCCGGCGGCGGCTTTATTGCCGGCCTTATTTTTGCCACCGCCATCATTTTGCAATATGTTGTGGGCGGTGTGCTGTGGGTCGAGGCCAGGCAAAACCTGAAACCCCAGTACTGGATGGGAATCGGTCTTTTAGTTTCAGCCGGCGCCGCGCTATCGGCCTGGTGGAGCATGCGCCCCTTTCTTTCCGCCTTCAAGCTTGAAGTGGCCATCCCGGGGGTCGGCATCATGCCTATTTCAACCGTGCTGATTTTCGATATTGGCGTTTATATGCTGGTCATCGGTTCAACCGTGCTGATTTTAGTGGCGCTTGCTCACCAGTCGCTGCGCTTCCGGCGTAAACCTGCCCCGGCACGCCCGACCCCCAGCCCAGAGGAGGCCGGCTAATGGAAATTGTTCTGGCATTGGCCATCGGTGTATTAACCGGCTCCGGTATCTGGCTTATTTTGCGCCCTCGCACTTTTCAGGTCATCATGGGGCTCACGTTACTGTCCTACGCCGTCAATTTATTCATCTTTTCTATGGGGCGGCTTACGATCGGCGCGCCACCGGTTATCGATGAAGCAAAAGGGCTGGATCCGGCACTTTACGCCGACCCGGTTCCCCAGGCACTGGTGCTCACTGCCATTGTCATTAGTTTCGCCACCACGGCATTGTTCCTGGTCGTTCTGCTGGCATCGCGCGGCTTGGCCGGAAATGACCATGTCGATGGGCGGGAGGCGGATCTGTGAACGCCCTGCTGACCCACTTCCCTATTTTGCCGGTCGTTATTCCCCTGGTTGTAGGGGGATTGCTGATTGTTATTAAAGACACGCATCGCCATTTCCGACTGGCGCTGTCGTTCGCCTCGATTGCGTTGCAATTGGCGGTTGCCATTCAACTCTTGTTCATCACGTCGGGGTACCAGCCCGATCTCTGGCCTTACCAGGTTGCGGTGTACTTATTAGGCGACTGGCCGGCGCCATTCGGCATTGTTGCGGTTGCCGACCGCCTGGCCGCCGTCATGCTCACGCTCACGGCTTTCCTGGGGCTCACTGTTCTCATGTATTCCACGGCACGCTGGGATCGCGCGGGCGTGCACTTTCTGCCGCTCTTTCAATTTTTGTTAATGGGACTGAACGGTGCATTTTTAACCGGCGACCTTTTCAACCTGTTTGTATTTTTCGAAGTCATGCTGGCGGCCTCTTACGGCTTAATGTTGCATGGTTCCGGAGAAATGAGGGTGACGTCCGGCTTGCATTACATTGCGGTCAACCTGGTTGCCTCATTGCTATTACTCATCGCCATCGCCCTGATTTATGGTGTCACCGGCACCTTGAACATGGCCGATTTGGCCATTCGAGCCGGTGAGCTTCAGGCAGGCGACCGGCGTTTGTTTGAAACCGCCGCCGCCATACTTGGAGTGGCCTTTCTTATTAAAGCCGCCGCCTGGCCTTTGAATTTTTGGCTGGCACCCGCCTACGCAAACGCCTGCCCTCCTGTTGCAGCGGTATTCTGCATTATGACCAAAGTGGGCATTTACGCCCTGCTGCGCCTGGGCTCGTTATTGCAGCCCACCGGAGCCCCGGCCGCGTTTGGCGGCGAATGGATGTACCCGGTCGGTCTAGCCACCCTTATATTCGGCACCATCGGCATATTGGCTGCCTACCATGCAGAGCGCGTCGCCTCGTACTGCGTCATCATTTCAGCGGGTACCCTGCTATCGGCGTTGGGAATGCCCGGAGTCGCCATGACTGGGCCGGCGTTGTTCTATTTAATCAGCTCCGTCGTCGCAACAGCGGCATTCTTCCTGCTGCTTGAAATGGTTGAACGCACCCGTAGCGTCGGCGCCGATATTCTGGCGGTCAGTATGGAAGCATTCGACCTGGACGACCCCGACGCCAACCTGTCGGAACGTACCGACACCGTGGTGGGCGTCGCCATTCCCGCCGCCATGGCGTTTCTGGGTCTGAGCTTTATTGCCAGCGCCATTTTAATTGCCGGACTTCCGCCCTTGTCGGGTTTTGTGGCCAAATTTTCTTTGTTATCGGCAGCTTTTCAAACCTCTGAAACCATGCCCTCAATGGCGGCATGGTTCCTGGTTGGCGCTGTTCTGTTTGCCAGTCTGGCGGCCATTCTTGCTTTGGCGCGTACCGGCATTCGCCTTTTTTGGGCAAATGAAACGATTACGCCACGTTTACGCGTCAGTGAGGCCACACCGGTGGCCGCGCTGGTATTTGCCGGCATTGCCCTGGCTATCTGGGCTGGGCCGGTACTGGACTTCATGAACGAAACAGCCATCTCACTGGACAATCCCGAGACCTATATTGATGCCGTCCTGTCGCATGACCCTGTACGTAAACTGGGGAACGGAGGCGGGTCATGAAAAAAGTGATTAACTGGTTAATGCTGCCGGCGCTGTTAACCGTGTTATGGCTACTGCTTAACCAAACATTGGCATGGTCCCAGGTTGTATTAGGTGCGGTGTTGTCGCTGCTACTTGCTTGGGCGGCCATGGCCTTGCGCCCATTGCGCTCGCATCCCAAAAAACCGCTTGTCATTATCAGTTTGTTTTTTAAAGTCGTCGTCGACATTACAAAGTCAAACATTGCCGTTTTCAAGATTATCTGGTTCAAGCCGGCCAATCACACGCCGGGATTTATCCGCATTCCACTTGAACTTAAAGACCCGCACGGCTTGGCGGCTTTGGCTTGCATCCTAACGTATACGCCGGGTACGGTCTGGTCGGGATATTCCGACGAAAGCGGCGTCATGACCCTGCATGTACTCGACCTGGAAGACACTCAAGTTTGGATTGACCTCGTTAAAAACCGTTATGAACGCCCACTGATGGAGATTTTCGAATGATGGATACCGTTCTGATCTGGGCCGGCACGTTCGCCCTGTTTTGTTTTGCCCTGGCCTTCACCTGCGCCACCATACGCCTGCTGCTGGGCCCCACGCCTCAAGATCGCGTATTGGCGGTGGACACCATGTATATCAATGGGATTTGCATCGTCCTGGTGCTAGGGGTGAATTTTGCCACCAGCGTTTACTTCGATATCGCCCTTGTTATGGCGCTGTTCGGCTTTATCAGCTCGTCGGTCATGGCTAAATTCCTGTTTAAAGGCGAGGTCATTCAGCCATGAACAGTCTGCCTCTATGGGCTTCGATCCCGGCCACACTTATGTTGATTGTCAGCGGCGTTCTAACCCTAACCGGGTCACTGGGCTTGTTGCGTTTCAAGCGGTTCTACTCGCGCATGCATGCCCCCACCCTGGGTAACACACTGGGTGTCACGTTAGTCTTGCTTTCCTCAGCACTTGTCTCCAGCGCCCTGTTGCAACGCGCGGTTATTCACGAACTTCTTATCACTTTCTTTCTGATTGTGACATCGCCGATTACCGCGATTTTGCTCATGCAAGCCGGGCTACGCCGCGACCCGCGCCAGCCTTTGTCGAATGACAGCCACGATGTCGTCGACTCTGACTGAAAACTTTTTTTACGTTTAGGGTAGTTAAGAATTAGGGTTTGTGCCAATATAAAAGCGTGTTATTCATCCTTAACGGAGGGAACAATGACAAGCACAAAACGAATTGGTATCTTAACTTTGGCCTTGGGCGGCGTTTTTGCCATGGCGAGCGCCAACGCTCAAACCCAAACACCCGAACAGCGTTACCAACAAGAACTACGTCAATGCGAGCAGCTTAGCCCAACCGTGGATATGCAGGCATGTAAACGCGAAGCCGGCGCTGCACTGCAAGCCTCCCGACGTGGCAACCTGCAAAACCACAACGGTATGAATTACGATCAAAACAGAACAGAACGGTGCGCGGCATTACCCGCCGGCCAGCGTGATGAATGCATGATGCAAATGTCGGGCCAAAACACCCGCACCATGGGGAGCGTTGAAGAAGGCGGCATTTTGCGGGAAACAACCATTACCGTTCCGGCAACCCAGTAACACTGCCTGGTATGCGGTTCGGGCTAAAGCTCGAGCTGCATTCCCATTTCCACCACCTTATTCGGTGGAATCTTGTAGAACCGTGTACTACGCGCCGCGTTACGGGCCATGAAGGCAAACAACACACGACGCCAACGCTGATGCCACGCAATTTTGCGTACCACAATAATGCTTTGACGCGATAAGAAGTAAGACATTTGCATCGGCTCAAGCTCGACTTCCGGATGTTCCTGAGCAACCTGCTCCAGCAGCTGCGGCACATTGGGCTCTTGCTTAAAACCCCAACGCGCCACGATTTGCCACGATGACCGACTGATGTGCTCCAACTGGTAGCGCTCGGTATACGAAACGTAAGGTACGTCGGCCACGTCAACCGTAACAAACAAAACGTGCTCATGCAGAACTTTGTTGTGTTTCAAATTGTGCAGCAATGCCGGCGGCACTGTGTTCACAATCATGCTCATGAAAACAGCGGTGCCGGGAACCCGATTGGGCGGATATTCCTCGAGGCCCTGCATAAACTGCTTTAGCGGCTGCTGGCCATCGGCCAACGTATGATGAATTTGATCGCGTCCGGTTTTCCAGGTCAACATTAATGTTAGCAACACGATCGCAATCGAAAACGGCAACCAACCCCCATCGACAATTTTTTGCGTATTCGACGTGAACAACAAAATGTCGATGAGCAAAAACAAAGTTAGCAGCACAAACCAACCCGCCCGACGCAAACCGGTACTACCGCGCGGAAGGACGGAAAATGCCAGCAGGGTTGTCATAAGCATGGTGGCCGTTACGGCAAAGCCATAAGCACTGGCCAAGTTCGCCGAAGATTGAAACCCCAGCACGAGGACCATGACCCCAACAAACAACGCCTGGTTCACCCGCGGAAGAAAAATTTGCCCTTCTTCTTTTGCGGATGTATGCAAAATTTCCATACGTGGCCAGAATCCAAGTTGTACCGCCTGGCGCGTAACCGAAAAAGCGCCTGAAATAACGGCCTGAGATGCAATAACGGTTGCCATCGTGGCCAAAACAACCAGAGGAATCAGCCCCCATGAGGGCGCCATAAGAAAGAAAGGGTTACGCAACGTGGAAGGGTCGGCAATTAAAAGCGCCCCTTGCCCGAAATAACACAACAACAAGCCTGGCAAAACAATGCCGAACCATGCGCGGCGGATGGCACTGCGGCCGTAATGCCCCATGTCGGCGTAAAGCGTTTCCGAACCCGTTAGCGCCAACACCACCGCACCCAGCAACAAATAAGTGCTGAAAGGTGCGTCATCCATAAGCCGAAGCGCCCATAGGGGATTCAGGGCCAAAAGAATATCCGGTGTCTGAAAAATACGCCAGGCCCCCAAAATACCGATTACGGTAAACCAGACCAGCATAATCGGACCGAAAAACTTGCCAATTGCACCGGTTCCGTGACGCTGCACCAGAAACAAGGCAATGATCAGGCCCGCGGCGATGGGCACAACCCAGTCGTCGAACGTGTGGGAAACAACACTGACCCCTTCTACCGCAGACAGCACCGAGATTGCGGGGGTAATTACGCTATCGCCATAAAACAAACAGGCCCCGATGAGCCCAAGTACCGTAATCACCCAGCGTTTGCGACCTGAACGACCCCGCCCGGCCAGCTCCATTAACGAAAGTGTGCCCCCCTCGCCTTTGTTATCGGCCCTTAACATTAAGGTGACGTACTTAAGCGACACCACAATCATTAACAGCCAAAACAAAAGAGACAGAACGCCCAGAACCTCTTCAGTACTATAGGTGCCAAAATGGGATAAAGCCGCGCGAACGGTATAAAGCGGGCTGGTGCCAATATCGCCGTAAACCACGCCAAGCGCACCCACAACCAACGCAGAACGAGCGGTTGAACCTGTATGGCCGCTTTCCGACACCGAATGATTTGACATAAAAAACCTTGTTGAACACCGGGTAAAGGATTAACCCCGGTTCAGCCCGGCACCGATGCGTGGGCCGGGAAACACAATATTAATACGGGTGCCGCTAAACTCGGGACGACTAACCAGTTTCCAACCGGCACCATGCGCCTGCGCAATTTCCTGCACAATAGCCAGGCCCAACCCCGACCCTTCGCTCTCTGCTTTGGGCGCACGATAAAACGCCTCAAAAGCGCGCAACTGCGCTTCGGGAGCAATGCCACTGCCATTGTCCTCAACCGACATAGACGGCGGCGTTTGCCCCACATGCAATACGATACGGGTTGCGCCTTTAGCGTAGCGCAAAGCGTTATCAATCAAATTGCTTAGCAATGCCTCGAGCAACAAAGGATCGGCATCCACCCACACCGGAAACTCCGGCGCGTGCAACTGTAAATCAATCTTGTGCGACCGCGCAACCGGTACCCATTCCAACGCGGTTTGACGCACCCAATCGGCCAAATCAAGCCGACGGAACGTTTCCTTGATTTGCGCCGACGAATCGGCGCGCGCCAACACCAGCAATTGTTGGCCTAAACGAATCATTCGATCGGTTACCGCTTTGATGCGTTCAGCCCGCGCACGCACATCATCGGGCAGAGGTTGCGCCAGCATGAGCTCGCATTCAAGACGCAGGCCGGTTAATGGCGTTCGTAACTGATGCGCGGCATGACCCACGAAACGACGTTGCCCTTGGGTTGCCTCGTTCAAACGCGCAAGCAAATCGTTAATATGGTTAACAACGGGCGCCGCTTCGGTTGTTACTCCTTCGATACTCAACGGAGACAGATCATCGGCAGAGCGCTGCTGTATTTCGTCGGCCAGTTTGTTTACCGAGCTGAGCCCCGACTTAACGCCCACCACCAGAACCCAAATGAACAGCAGCACCAGAATGGCCTGGCCGGCGAGCATAATCCAGAAAATATCGCGCAGCACCCAGACCGACAAATTAATTCGGCTGGTAATGATCCATGTAACAGCCAAGTCGACCGCCACCAGAAACATAACCGGTGGCAATAAACGGAGAATTAAATGTCGCGCAAGCGACCCACGGGGAAAAAGCGTGCGCAAAGGTTTAAAATCAAGCCGCACTGTCAAGATCAAGAAGATAGCCGAAACCACGAATGGTCTGGATGCCTACGCCCTTACCTTCCAGGCGCTTGCGCAGGCGGTAAATATAGACTTCGACCGCGTTCTCGCTGAAGTCGCCATCCCAGGCCGACAGCGAATTGACGATTTGCCGTTTGGTGACCACCCGACCGGCGCGCCCCATGAGCATTTCAAGCACTGAGAGCTCTCGTACCGACAAATTAAGGCGATCTCCGTTAATACGGACCTCTCGCCCCACGGTGTCGAACGACAGTTGGCCCACCTCAATGGTAGGCTGAGCCTGACCCGCCCGCCGTCTGGCAAACGCCCTTACACGGGCGGCAAGCTCAGCAAGTTCGAAGGGTTTGGTAACGTAATCATCGGCGCCGGCATCCAGGCCGGCAACACGGTCGTCCAGCCCATCGCGCGCGGTAAGAATCAAAACGGACTCTTGGTGGCCGTTGGCACGAATCTGGTTAAGCAAATCCAACCCGCTGACATCAGGCAGGTTCAGATCCAGAATAAGCAAATCGTAATCTTGCGCTTTTAGCGCCTTAAGCGCCGGTGCACCGGCCTCAAGCCAATCGACGGCGTAACCCTGCGCGGTTAAAAACTCGCGCAGCGCATGGCCCAACGTGGTGTCGTCTTCAATTACCAGAACTCGCATGCGCAGATTCTAGCGCTTTTTCTCCAGGACGGGTAATGAATCCCACTTTCTGCATACCCGCCTGCTTCGCACCGGCCATAATTTGAGCCAACACATCGTAGCGTGTATCACGATCGGCGCGAATATGAAGATTCGGCTGCGGCTCAAGAACAGCCTGTTCTGCAAGCAACTGGGGCAAAGCGTCGAGCGTTACCGCCTGCTCGTTCCAGAAAATTTGACCCTGCGCATCGACGGCCAAATCGATGATATCGGGCTTCTGTATAACGGGTTCAGACGAAGCCTGCGGCACATTGATTTGGATCGAATGCGTCAGCAACGGGGCCGTCACCATGAAAATAACCAACAGTACCAACATGACGTCAATCAGCGGCACCATGTTGATTTCCGATTGCGTCTGGCCACCGCCGTTGTTATTAAAGCTGCCGAATGCCATATTGAATCCTGCCCTGAAATTTACACATTAAGCCTGGGCGGCGCGAGTGGCCGGCCGTTTCGAGCTTACTTGCTGACCGGTCGTAAGGAAGGTGAACAGGTCGTGCGCAAAAGCATCGAGCCGTGCCAGATAAACCCGGTTGGTACGCACAAAAGCGTTATACGCCAATACAGCGGGAATGGCTACGGCCAAACCCAACCCGGTCATCACCAACGCCTCGCCCACAGGCCCGGCAATACGGCTGATTGAAACGCCGTCCGACAAGCCAATGCCGATCAGTGCATGATAAACACCCCACACCGTACCGAACAACCCCACAAACGGCGCGGTTGAGCCAATGGAAGCCAGCACGGCAAGACCGTTCTCAAGCTTGGCGGTTTCTTCATCGATGACCTTACGAATGGTGCGAGTGACAAACGCATTGGTAGAGCCTTTTTCCTCCAGCCGTACCGCACCGTATTTTTCATGGTGGTTGCGTGCATGAATGGCATGACTGGCCAAATGAGAAAAGGGTTCGTTGGCACCATGCGTGGCAATTTCATTCTCTACTTGTTCCAGCGAACTGGCCGCCCAAAACTGCTGCAGGAATCGTTCCGAGCGACGGCCGATACGCCAGTTCGTAATTGACTTCACAAAAATCAAATACCAGCTGGTCAGCGACATCAGCACCAGAATCACGAATAAGGCTTTGCCCACCATGTCGCTTTGCGCGATGAATTCGAGCATCCCGGGCTGTTCCTGCGTGATACCGGCCATTTCAGTCAGCACCGGTGCCGCCGAATTCGTGGCTTCCTGCACCAATGTGGTCGTTGATTCGATACTTTCGCTTGCCGCCTGAGCAACGATTGTGATCAATGATTGCAATACTTCAGACATAGGTCTTCCTATAAGACAAATTCAAAAGGGATATCCGCCAGCGCCGGGTAAGCCACACCATTTTCTGTGTACGGACGGAAACGGGCCTTGCGTGCCGCGTCTAGGGCCGCATTATCCAAACGGGGATGACCCGACGAACGCTGTACCGACACTTTCTGAACATCTCCTTGCGGAGAAATCAGCACGCGAACCACGACGCGCCCGGTTTCACCACGCCGGATAGAGAGACGGGGATACTCGGGTACGGGGCGACGCCCCTGGTAATCAACCTGCCCCACCACGCGTGGGCGGTCGGGATCGACCGGCGCCTGCGGTGCTTTGGGCGGTGCTTTCTCGCTTGCCTGCCCACCCGCCTGAGCGGTTTTCTCGGCCTTGGTTACATCGGGCTTGGGCTGTGGCTTAGGTTTCGGCTTGGGCTTGGGTTTTGGCTCGGGTTTAGGCTTGGGCTGTGGCTCGGGTTTAGGTTCCGGTTCCGGCACAGGCTTCGGTTCAGGCTTTGGCTCAGGCTCAGGCTCCGGCAACAGCATCTCGGGTTCAGGCATTTCCGTTGGCGTCCATTCGGGTTCAGGAATGGGCTCGGGTTCCGGTTCGGGCATGATTTCCGGCTCGGGCATCTCGGTGGGTGTCCACTCAGGTTCCGGGATAGGTTCGATCTCGGGTTCAGGCTCCTCGACTGGTTCAACGGTTTCTTCGGCCGGTGCCGTATCGACCACCTCATCGGAAATTTCAACATACTGAATAGTCGTGGCTTCCGGCAAGGAAAGCTCGGATTGCTGCTCGGACGAGAACCAAATGGTGGCAGCCAATACTGCATGAACGCCGAGCATGCCCGCAAGGGCAAAAAGCTTGACGCCATAAGATGGCTGGCCGGGGCCGGAGGAATGAAACGACATGAACGAAACGACTTAAGTGAAAGTGGCAAGACCATGCTTGCCGCCCGTAGATAACGGAAAACGCAACAATAACAGAAATGCGAATTATTCGCAATATTAAAACATGTTTTCTATCATTCAGGCTTTTTCAGCACTTGCACCAGCGTTCGCAATTGGGCATGCAACGACCAGAAAGAATCTTCGCCTAGTTCAGCAAGGATGTGTGACTCCACCTGCGCTACGGCCTTGTCGCAATCGTCCAGCAAAACCTGCCCTTTGCGCGTTAATACAATGGGAATAACCCTGCCCTGCGCCGCTTCCAATCGCCGTGAAATCAGGCCTTTACGCTCCATTAAATTCACCATTTCATTAGCCGATTGCGGTGAAATCAAAGAGCGTTCGGCCAATTTGGCGTTCGACATATGAGCATGGGTACGAAATACAGAAAGAAACGTATATTGGGCCACTGTTAGCCCGAACGGGGCCAGGCGCACACGCAGTTGTTTATTAAGCTTTCTGTCGAGCCTGCCAATAAGATAAGCAAACCCGGTGGGATGATCAGGCAAGGCTTGACGTGAATCAATTTGCTTTTTTACTGAGCTCATAATGTAGTTGCCTGTCGTTTGAACTGGAGGTAGTATAAGCCTATGTCAGGTAATCTGATATACACGGAAAATAATCATTGGGTAAAAGTGTTGCCGTAAGTGTGCAATACGTTAGCCCGGCCAGCAACACATTCTGCTTGTTGTTGTGCATTACATCCTGGAGACACGCATGAAACGTTTATTCAAAACGACTATTCTCGCAGCCGCATTGGGCCTCACCGTTTCAACGGCTTCCGCTGAAGAGCTTGATATCGGTGTGGTATTGTCGTTAACCGGCCCCGCATCCGGTCTGGGCATTCCAACCAATACAGGCTTTAAATTATGGCCCGATACAGTCGGCGGCCTGAAGTACAACCTTATTGTGCTCGACGACGCCAGTAACCCTGCGCAGGCCCAGAAAAACGCACAAAAGCTGGTTACTGAAGACAAGGTCGACGTCATCCTGGGCTCCAGCACCACCACCCCGGCCATTGCCATGGGCGAAACCGCCGCTAGCAGCAAAACCGTTCAGCTCGCGATTTCCCCGGCCGAGTTTCCCGACGGTAAAGGCACCTGGACATTCCGTTTGCCACAATCGACCGGCGTGATGGCCGGCGGTATTATTAATCACATGAAGGCCAACGATATTAAAAGCTTTGCCTTCATCGGCTATAACGACGCTTATGGCGACAGCTGGTTTCGCGACCTTAAAGAGCAGGCCGAAGCAGCCGGCATCAAAATTACCACTGAAGAGCGCTACGCCCGTGCCGACACCAGCGTAACCGCGCAAGCACTCAAAGCCATTGCCAGCAAACCCGACGCTATCGTCATTGTGGCTTCCGGCTCAGGCTCGGCCATGCCCCACACTACTGTGGTCGATCGTGGCTTCAAGGGCACGATTTACCAAACCCACAGCGCAGCTTCACGCGACCTGATCCGTCTGGGCGGAAAAGCCGTTGAGGGCTCATTCGTTATCTCGGGTTTGGCGGTATTGCCTGAAGGCCTGCCGGAAGACCACCCCTCCAAGAAATTGGCAACTGACTTTGTCAATGCCTACGAGAAAGAATACGGAGCGGGTACCCGCAATCAGTTCGCCGCCCATGCCTTCGATGCCTGGCTAATTTTAGACAAGGTTGTTCCCGTCGCCTTGAAAAAAGGGAAGCCCGGTACGGAAGAGTTCCGCGTGGCCCTTAAAGACGCACTGGAAAATTACGGCAGCATTCCTATTACGCAGGGCGTCATCACTTACACGAAAGATGACCACTTCGGCTTCGACGACCAGGCACGCATGATGCTTACCATTGAAGACGGCGCATTCAAAGCGGCTAAATAACAGCCGTGCCCGGCAGTAGTAGCCTATAGAAGGCGCACAAAAAAACCACTTGGTTTACCAAGTGGTTTAATTTTTTCACGAAATTGAGTGGTGGGTGCTACAGGGGTCGAACCTGTGACCTACGCCTTGTAAGGGCGCCGCTCTACCAACTGAGCTAAGCACCCCTTGTTCCATTTTTATCAACAATAACAGTTGTTTTTTGTTGAACTGAAATGGGGTCACTTCACTTCGTGTAACGCGAGTCGAATTATAGACAACTATTTTTATTGTTGCAAGTTGGCTACCTTAACGACCCGCGTAACCAAAGCCGAATAACGGCCAAACAACGCCAGATTAGTTAACAGCGTCTTTCAGGGCCTTACCAGGACGGAACTTGGGCACTTTGGCTTTCTTGATTTTGATTGCTTCGCCAGTGCGCGGATTACGGCCTGTACGGGCGGCACGCTCGGAGACGGCAAATGTACCGAAACCCACAAGGGTCACGCTGCCTTTCTTTTTAAGCGTGGTTTTAACTGCACCAATGAATGCCTCTAGAGCGCGACCGGCGTCGGCTTTTGAAAGGTCTGCTTTGGTGGAAATGTGCTCGATAAGCTCAGTTTTATTCATTAAGGATTACCCCTAAAAATTATTATTGCCAAGCAAGAAAACCCCAGCTTACTTGGCACCCCATTAACAAACACAGCACTGTTTTGCGCTGCCGTGAACTGCTAAAAACTGTTTGCCTTTAAACCAGGTTGGTATTCGAAGGCCAAGGCATATTAAGCCTAGGAACCCCGGGTATGTCAAGCAAAAAAAGCTGAAAACCCGCATAACCATTATGTTCGGCGACACAGCCTGTGCCCCGTAATATAAAACTGCAAGTCAACAAATACAATACCCAGGAAACAATTCGTGCCAGAAAATTTTATCTGTTTGTTATGGATACAACGCTACAACGCCTATTAAGGTAACAACGCCTGGTCGAAATCACTAAGCAAATCCTGCGTATCCTCGATACCCACGGACACCCTGAGCATGTTGTCGCCAATGCCCATCAACGCGCGTTTTTCGGGCCCCATTTCATAGTAAATAGTATGGGCAACAGGCAACACCAAGGTTCGTGTATCGCCCAAGTGGGTCGCCAGTACAAGCACCTTCAAACGATTCAGGAAATCAAATACGTCGATTTCAGAAACCAGCTCAACTGAAAGCAACGCGCCAAAGCGCCCATTGAAATAGTCGGCGGCCCGCTGGTGTTGAGGGTGCGCCGGCAAGCCGGGATACATGACTTTCGACACCTTGTCGTGCGAATCCAGATATTGCGCCAGCGCCAACGCGTTGCCACACGCCCTATCCATACGCAACGATAAAGTTTCCGCCCCAACAGCCAGGCGATGAGCGGCGTCTGAGCCTAGCGTTGCCCCCATGTCGCGCAAGCCTTTCTTCTTGATTTGGGTGAGCCCCCACATGGTTGGCTTGCCTTTACGATAAGCATCAGCAATATTGGGATACACCGACCAGTCGAATAAACCGGTTTCGGTCACCATACCGCCCAAGGCATTACCATGCCCGCCAATATATTTAGACAACGAATTCACCACCAGCGACGCTTTGAAATCGATACCGCGGCACAACCAGGGAGACGACAACGTGTTGTCGACCACATACACCAACCCCTCTTGTTCGCACCATTGCCCCACACCTTTCAAGTCGGCGATTTGGGTGCCTGGGTTGGCAATGGTTTCCGTGAAAACCATACGTGTTTCTTTGCGGCGCGCAGCCTTCACCTGCTCAACATCCGTTGCGTCAACCAGCGTGACATCCACACCCAGTTCGGACAAAGTCCCGAACAGGCTGTTGGTGTTGCCGAAAATATACTGGCTGGAGATAAGGTGGTCGCCTTTTTTCAGCAGCGTAAAGAAAGTAGCGGTAAGCGCCGCCATGCCGGTGGAAAACGAAACCGAGCTGACGCCCCCTTCCATTTGCGTCACTTTCTGCTCCAGTGCCGCAGTGGTAGGCGTGCCTTGCCGCGCATAGGTAAACCCCGATTTGCCCTGAAAGACAGCAGCAAGTTCCCGTGCATCGGCAAACGCATATTCCGTTGATGGGTGCAACGGTTTATGAACCCCGCCATGTTCAACCCCACTGCGGCGGTCGGAATGCAGGATAGTGGTGGAAAATCCGTTGGTTTTCATTTGATTCTCAAGCTTTTTGTGCTGTGCGTTGGCGCACGGTTTCATATAAACAAACGGCGCCGGCCACGCTCACATTCAGGCTTTCAACAGAGCCCAGCATGGGAATGTGCACCAGTTCATCGCAGGTTTCACGCGTTAAGCGCCGCATCCCCTCACCTTCTGCACCCATGACCCACGCCATTGGTCGCGTTGCCTGAACAGTATGAAGCGAGCCGGAAGACTGATCGTCGGTTCCCACCAGCCAAACATTGCGCTCTTTAAGGCGGCGCATGGTGCGAGCCAGGTTTGTGACCATAAGATAAGGAACCGTTTCTGCGGCGCCACAGGCAACACGTTGAACCGTTGCATTCAACCCCACGGCGCGATCTTTCGGCGCAATCACTGCATGCACACCGGCCGCGTCAGCCGTACGCAAACAGGCACCCAGATTGTGCGGGTCGGTCACGCCGTCGAGCAGAAGCAACAAAGGGGTTTCACCCCGGTCTTCAAGCAGGTCAAGCACTTCGTCGATGTCTTGCGCCAAGACCTGTTTGTCGGCCATGGCCAGCACACCCTGATGTTTTAACCCCTTGGCAATGCCATCAAGCCGTTGGGCAGGCACTTGCAACACCTTAACCCCAGCCTGACCGGCTTGTTGCACCAACGCATGCATTCGTTTGTCGCGGCGCGAAGCATCGACATACACTTCCTTAACTGAAGACGGAGCATGGCGTAAACGGGCTACCACTGCGTGAAAGCCCGCCAAAACCTGATGGGACGACATAAATTTCCTTGAAAAACAGCGATTCGCTAACCGCTATTTTAAACGCCGTCGCCCCAAAACCCTACTTGCGCCCACGCCGCCCGGCTTTACGGCCTGAAGAACCTTGTTTTTGCGGCGATGTGCTGCGTTTTGCGGCAGCACGCCGCTGGCGCGCATTGGTACCCTTCAGAGCCGGCGGCTTGGAAGAAGCAGCCTTTTTCACGCGCTTGGGTGCGACACCGCCTGGATCCTCAACGGCCTTTTGCAGCGTCTTGAAACTGGTGTCCTTAACCAAACGGAACTCAATCCGACGCGCCTCAAGATCAACACGCGCGACCTGCACGTGTACTGCATCGGTTAAGCGATAACGAATACCCGTGCGCTCACCGCGCAACTCGTGCATGGCTTCGTTGTACTGGAAATAATCGGAGCCCAACTCCGATACATGCACCATGCCTTCCACAAACAAGGTGTCCAACGTAATGAAAATGCCGAACGGCGCAACGCCCGTCACGCGGCCACTGAATACTTCACCCACATGTTCTTTCACAAACCAGCATTTAAGCCACGCCTCAACATCGCGCGAAGCATCGTCGGCACGGCGTTCACGCGCCGACAACAATAAACCCAGTTTTTCCCAAACCGCTTTTTCCTGATCTTTCTTGGGCAACGCTGAAATAGCGGGTGCATCGTCGATTTGGGGAATATAGCGACGCCCTTCGATCACTGACTTGATAACGCGATGCGTTAGTAAGTCGGGATAACGCCGGATGGGCGAGGTAAAGTGAGCGTAATGTTCGTACGCCAAACCAAAGTGGCCGGACTCTTCAGGGCTGTAAATAGCCTGCTGCATCGATCGCAAACACATGGTTTGAATAACTTCGTAATCGGGGCGCCCACGCGCGGCCTTTATTAGCCGGGCGTAATCTTCGGTGGAAGGGTCATCCCCCCCTGTTAGGGAAAGACCGATATTGCGAAGGTAATCGCGCAGTTGTTGCAGCTTTTCGGGTGTTGGGCCCTCATGAACGCGATACAAGCCGATGCGCTTGTTGCGCTTCATGAAATCAGCCGCACAGGTGTTGGCGGCCAACATACATTCTTCAATTAAGCGATGGGCGTCATTACGTTCATAAGCCACAATTTTTTCAATGCGGCCCAAGGGGTTGCAAAGAATTTTCGTTTCAACCGTGTCGAAATCAATCGCTCCGCGCTTAGCACGGCTTTCAAACAACAGTTGGAACAAGTCATACAAATGACGAACATGGGGGTAAACCGCACTCATGCCTTTGGCTGCAGGGCCATCGGGTTGTTGCAGCGCCGACCACACTTCGGTGTAGGTTGTGCGGGCATGCGAATGGATAACCGCATTGTAAAACTGATAGGCTGACACGGTACCGGCCTTGGCGCCCGACGCAGAAATAACCATATCGCATACCAGAACCACGCGATCAACGTGCGGATTCAGGGAGCAGATACCGTTAGACAAGGCCTCCGGCAGCATGGGAATAACGCGCCGGGGAAAGTACACACTGGTACCCCGTTCAATCGCGTCGTCGTCAAGCGGATCACCCGGCTTCACATAATGGCTTACATCGGCAATGGCAACCAACAAGCGCCAGCCCGGCCGCCGGCGCTTTTCCGTACCCAGATTCACCGGTTCGCAATACACGGCGTCATCGAAGTCGCGGGCGTCTTCACCGTCGATGGTTATAAAAGGCACATCGCGCAAATCGACACGCCCTTCAAGATCCGGCTGCCTTACCGACGAAGGCGTACGCTCGGCCTGGCGCACCGCCGCGTCGGAAAATTCGTGGGGAACGTCGAACTTGCGCACCGCAATTTCAATTTCCATTCCTGGGTCATCAATTTCGCCCAATACTTCAACCACCCTGCCCAACGGCTGCGTGTGGCGCGTGGGTTGTTGCACGATTTCCACCGTAACCACCTGCCCAGGTTGAGCGGACCCCGTCTCGCCCGCAGGAATGAGTACATCGTGCTTAATGCGCTGATCTTCCGGCACCACAATATGCGCACCGCGTTCGTACAAAAACCGGCCGACCAGACGGTTGGTTTTACGTTCAACCACTTCCACAATCGTAGCTTGCGGGCGCCCACGATAATCGCCGTCAACCTTCGCCAGGACGCGATCACCATGCAGCACTTTGAGCATTTCGCGTGGCAAGAGGAACACATCAGGACCGCCGTCTTCACGCACCAGGAACCCAAAACCATCGCGATGCCCCTGAACCCGGCCCGCGATGAAATCCATTTTCTTGTTGACCAATAACTTGCCGCCGGCGTTATAGAGCAGCTGGCCGTCGCGCTCCATGGCGCGCAGGCGGCGGTCGAAACCGGTGGATAAAGGGACTTGAGCCCCCAGACTGCGGGCGAGGTCTTCTACGCCAATGGGTTTGCCCACTTGCCGCAGTTGCGCAAGAATAGATTCGCGACTGGGCACTTCGGGGTCGAAATCGGCGGGCAGCAACGGCAGCCCGGCGTCGAGCTCATCGCCATTTAAATCGGTCTCATTAGGAGGGGTATTTTTTGTTCGTTTAACCAAGTAGGGTACTTCCCATTAACTGAAAAACTGTTGTATAATTTTGTTCTTGTCGATTTGCGTAAGCACCGGCAAACCACGCAGGCTTACAAAGCTGTGCGGGTGCAAAAATGTAGTGCTTTAACAGGGCTTACATTAGCATACTCTTAAGTATTTAAGGGCCCAGGTGGCGGAATTGGTAGACGCGCATGGTTCAGGTCCATGTGCCGCAAGGTGTGGAGGTTCGAGTCCTCTCCTGGGCACCAGTGCCATATATAGAAAACCCAGCTAAGCAGCTTGTTTAGCTGGGTTTTTTGTTTTCCGATCCACAAAAATTTCTGGACGAACCGGCTTTCTGGTATCAGAATAATCATTAAAAATGTAACAAAAAATTCAACTAGGGGGTGCTTGCATGTCTAGCCTTACCGACAGCCAGCTCGCCATGGCTGAGGCCCTGCCAAGCATGATCTGGACGGCCACGCCCGAGGGGGTGGTGGATTACGTTAACCATGTATTTGAGGATTACACAGGCGAAACAGCCGACCAGCCGGGGCAAATTGATTGGCTGTCTGTCGTTCACCCAGACGACAAAGCCCCCACGCTTGCCGTTTGGGCAAAATGCATTGAAACCAGTACGCCTTATCAAACTGAATTTCGCATTATCCATAAGGCCAGTAACGTCTACCGTTGGCATTATGTGGCTGCCAGCCCGCACTTCAACGAACGCGGCGAAGTTGTGCGCTGGTACGGTATCACTACCGACATTCACGATTCTAAACTCGCTCATAAAGCCGTAGAACAGGCGCATCAAGAATTACGACGCCTGCTGGCTTTACAGGAACTTGAAACCCGTCTGCTTGAACGAATTAGCGCAGAACATGGATTGCACGATATTCTCGACGAAATTACGCACACCGTTGACAAAATCATTCCCGATGTCCACTCATCGATTTTACTCGTGGAAAACGGGCACCTGCGGCATGGATCCGCCCCCAGCCTACCTAAAAAGTACAACGAAATGATCGATGGCTTTCCGGTTGGTGAAGGTGTCGGGTCATGCGGCACCGCAGCGGCTCGGGGTCGGCCGGTTATTGTTTCGGATATCCTTGCCGATGCATTGTGGAACCAATACCCCGACATCACCCGCGCACTGGGTATGCGTGCATGCTGGTCAACACCCGTATTGAATACCGACAACAAGGTACTGGCCACGTTCGGCATGTATTACGCTCGGCCCATGGCCCCTTCGCCTGACGATCTGGCTTTAATAGAACGCATCTGCCAGTTTGTCAGAATCGTTATCGAACGTACGCGCTACCGCGAACAAGCCCATGCACACGAGGCGCGGTTTCGTGCCATTGCCCAAGCCAGCGGCGACATCATCTGGGAATACAACCTCAATACCGCCGGCATGTGGTACAGCGAGGGCATGCAGCGTGTATTCGGCCATGACCCAGCCCACGATGCCGAGCTGGGCAAGGCGCTTCTTGCCACGAAATACATACATGAAGATGACCATGATGCTGCGCTTGCCGCCCTCGAGTCAGCCACGCAAAAAGGCGAACCCTGTGAAATCGAATATCGATGGCTGCGGGCGAACGGCCAATACGCCCATGTGGTAAATCGCACGGTCGTTATCCTCGACAAAAATGGCAACCCGGCGCGTGTGGTTGGCTCAATTACCGACATCACCGAGAAAAAACTGCTTGAAGAACAACTTCGTCACTCTCAACGTCTTGAGGCGGTAGGCCAACTAACCAGTGGTATCGCACACGATTTCAATAACCTGCTTACGATCGTTTTGGCAAATGCGGGGCAACTTGCTGAGGAACTGCCTTCGGGAAGCCAACAGCAATCTCTTGCGGCCATGATGAAAACGGCGGCAACCAAAGGTGCAGGGTTAATTCGCAACTTAATGGCATTTTCACGCCAGCAAGAACTTCATGCCCGGCCTGTGCATGTCAATAGCCTGATTATCGACATGCGAGATCTGATCAAACATACGCTAGGCACGCATTTCTCATTGCATGTACACCTGCAAGCCAATCCATGCATTGCCTTTATCGACCCCAGCCAGCTTGAAAGCGCGCTGCTCAATTTAACGGCGAACGCGCGCGATGCCATGAACGATGCGGGCGCCCTGACCATTCGCACGGCAAACGTCAGGTTTGATTCGTTGAAAACATCAACCAAATCGAACAACAAAGGTACATTCGTCATGGTTGAGGTCAGCGACACCGGTAGCGGTATTGATACACAAATCAAAGAAAGAATCTTCGACCCTTTCTTTACAACCAAGGAAGTGGGTAAAGGCAGTGGACTGGGCCTTAGCATGGTCTACGGGTTTGTAAAACAATCCCACGGGTTTGTTGATATCGACTCCCGTTTAGGCCACGGCACCACCCTGCGATTGTATTTCCCGCTTTACGAAAACGGTACTGATAACCCTCCTCCAAATGAGTCCCGATCCACCCCGGATAGCACGCCCACGATGATCGCCGAGACGACAACGATACTGCTTGTGGAAGATGAGCCCATGGTGCGGCAAATGCTCGTGCAACAGCTAACGCGAATGGGCTACACCGTTATAACGGCAAACGACGGCGAAGAAGGCCTGCATGAACTAAAAGAACACCCCGAAATTGGTCTGCTCTTCACCGACATGATGATGCCCGGCGGCCTAGACGGCTACGAGTTAGCCAAACTCGCCCAACAACATAACCCCACAATTCGGGTTGTGCTCTCGTCTGGTTATTCGGGCAAACTGGCCGATGCACATAAGCGCACTGCTGAGGGTTATTGGGTTTTGCCCAAGCCATACTTAAGAGCAGAGTTATCTGCTGTGTTGAAAAACGCACTATCTCAGCCGGCTTAAATATAAACAGCCCAAGCCAAAACTTATCCCAACTCGAAGCTGGTTACCCCGTAAATACTGTGAATGGCCAAATTGGGCGCCGGCCCCGTATACATGCGTGCCGTCTCAAACACAGGTTGCATATTATTGCTTTCAACCAACGCCAGCGCGTGGGGATTCGTTTGCGGAATATCCAACTGCACTTGTGCCCCCGGTTCAACCTGGCTGACCAAAGCCTCGTACAGCATTTGTGCAATGTGTGGGCCGTGGGCAAACAAGGGGCCAATTTTGTATCCCATTTTGCATGGGCGAATAACGCCATAGCCTTGCATAACGCCGTCTTTCATGCAGGCTTTGGCAACCGTTCCGGGTCGCGTTATCCAACTCGAAAGAAATGCTGTTCTGGGTGCAGGAAATAAAGCGCGATCAAACGCAAAAAGCACTGCTTCAGGCACTTTGGCCAAATCGACAACAGAAGTGTTGAACGAATCCTTACGGCTCGTTTTTCCTTGATACCGAACGTTGTTATATGCAAACTCAAAGCCGCTTTTACGGTAATTTTCTTGTTGCGCAACCACACCATCCAAACCAATAAGACGCCCTTCCAGGCGTTGCATGGCGGCATTCCACAGTTTCAACCCATACCCCTGCTGCCGATAACCTGGCGCCACAATATAAAAACCGATAAATCCGAAATGCTCGCCGTAACGCACCGCAGAAATGCACGCAACGGGTTTATCGTTCAGCAACCCCACCAAAAAACCGTCGGAATCTGCGACATAAAAAGCATCCGCATCATGCAAACCCGGATTCCAGCCTTCAGTTGCCGCCCACTCCACGCACAAATCAATTTCGGGCCGAGTCATACAACGGATGGTGTAGTTTGTTTCCTTCATAGCGCCTCGATTCAGTTTGCCTTGATATTGCTGTTCTTTTTTCTATTTTTTCCTATAATAGACACATGCTGATTTCGGGCCAACTTTTTTCGGCCTGCACAGCACCAGGAGGACGACCTCCCCCATTGCTCGGGAACACATATCGGGACGGCCCGGCTCTTCACAAAGGAGTCATCATGGCCTGGATTTCCCTTTTTATTGCGGGTGTTCTTGAAGTAATTTGGGCATTTTCAATGAAGCTGTCTCACGGCTTTACCAAACCCCTTCCTACTGTCATTACGCTGGTTACCATGGCTGCAAGCTTCGCCTTGCTGGCATATGCAATGCGTTCGTTACCGCTGGGCACAGCCTACACAATCTGGACAGGCATCGGCGCCATTGGTGCGTTTCTGGTCGGTATTGTGGTGCTGGGCGAGCAGCTGAACGCCCTACGCGTATTGGCCGCGATATTGATTGTGTCGGGATTGTTGTTAATGAAGCTGTCCAGTGCTGAATAAACCCTTCAACGCGCAGCGTTCCATAACAAAGAGGAATCGATATCCTCAATTCGAACACGGCCGGTAAGCAACATCGCCATTTCCAGCTCGGTGCGCAAAACATGCAATACATGCGCTACACCAGCGGCACCGGCCGTAGCCAAACCATAGATTTGAGGGCGCCCAATAAGCACTGCGCTGGCTCCCAAGGCCAGGGCTTTCAGAATATCGGTTCCCCTGCGTATACCGCCATCTAGCAGCACCGGTACGTCTTTACCCACTACCCTGACCACATTGGGCAACACATCAATCGTGGCAGGCACGCCATCAAGAACCCGACCGCCGTGATTCGAAACAATAATGCCGGCACAGCCTGCGCGCATGGCGTGTTCGGCGTCTGCCGGGTGCACGACCCCTTTTACCAAGACGGGCAACCGGGTTTGGGCCATCAACTGCGCCAGACTCTCCCAGGTAGGCACAACGCTTCGAAGCGGCCCCGATAAACGCTGATTCAATCTGGCTTGTGCGTTCGATGCTTTAGGTACGGCCTCAAGATTCACCGCCTGAACATCGGCCGGTAACGTGAAACCCACACGCTGTTCTTCATTTCTTAAGCCATTAACGGGGGCATCCACTGTCACCACCAAAGCCTGGTAACCAGCGGCTTCGGCACGCCGAACCAGCCGCAAAGTGTTGTCGAACTCGGGTTGTATATAAAGTTGAAACCACAATGGAGTTTTCGCGCGCTGTGCAATCTCTTCCAGCGTAAAACTAGCCTGCGTGCTCACTACCATCGGCGAACCCAGCGCAGAAGCACCCAAAACAGTGGCCAGTTCGCCATCTACATGCGCCAGTTTCTGATAAGCAACCGGTGCCAACATAATGGGATGCGCAAACGTTTGCCCAAACAGTGTCACTCGCGTTGAAGCCCCTGCAGTAGAGCACATCACATGAGGCAACAACTGTAATCGCTGGAAAGCGTTGATGTTCTCTGCTGCGGTATGTCCATCGCCGGCGCCCGCGTTCAAATACGCCCAGGCTTGTTCCGTTACCCGCTCGCGCGCATAGGGCAAGTAATCGGATAAAGAAGCGATAGTGTTCGGGATTTGATCAAGTTTTTGAAGTGTCACGGGTTAGACCATTCCCTGATAAGGTTGTGATATACACCAGTCAGACGCGCAACGGTTTGCGTATCGGCATTGTGCAGTGTCAGTGCCTGTATCGACTGATCCAGCTCCAAAAGCATACGACGCTTATGGTCTTCCCGTACCAAGCTTTGAACCCAGAAGAACGACGCCACTCTGGCCCCACGCGAAACCGGATTTACCCGATGCACGCTGCTGGCCGGATACACCATAAGATGCCCCGCAGGCAGTTTAATGGTTTGGGTGCCGTAAGTATCCTCAATTACCAACTCACCGCCATCGTACTCATCGGGATCACTTAGAAACAAGGTTGCGGAAATATCACTTCGCAATCGATCCGATGAGCCTGGAATAGCAAAAACCGCATTATCGATATGGTTTCCATAAGTACCGCCGCTCTGGTATCGGTTGAACCGTGGCGGCAAAATGCGCGCGGGCAACGTTGCCGCCAGGAACTCCGGGCATTGGCTCAAAGCCGTCAAAATTATTTCACCCAAATCACGCCCAACGGGATGATCAAGCGGCAATTGCTCGTTCTCTTTGACTTGAGCCGCAATATGCCCCGCTGTTTCCCTACCGTTTACCCAGGCAACTGAAGCTAATGCTTGCTGAAAAACACTCACTTCTTCAGAACTCAACAAATCGGAAATTATTGTAATCATTCTTATTCAGCTAATTTTCAACGTTGTAAAAGTTAACATTTTACCGCAATAAAACAATTTATTTAGTTTATGATTATGAGAATTATTCTTATTCAATATGAGTTAGGGAGAAAAGGTGAGTCGCAATACTACTCAAAAATCGCGACGTACAGCCCCGTCTTTGGCGCTGGCGTTGGCTTCTTCAGTTGTTTTTGTTCCAAGCCATGTTTTTGGCCAAACCAACGGTCAGGCTACGCAATTACCGTCTATTACTGTCGAAGGCCAACGCGGCCAATCTTACACGGTTCGGGAGGCTTCACAAACCAAGTTTACCGCTCCGCTGCTGGATACCCCAAAAACGGTTCAAATCATTCCGCAGGCGATCATTCAAGACAGCGCGGCTACATCATTGGAAGATGTCCTGCGCAATGTCCCTGGTATTACCTTCGGCGCCGGTGAGGGTGGGCAACCCCTTGCTGATCGCCCTTTTATTCGCGGCATGGCCTCCGGCAACAATGTATATGTTGACGGCGTGCGCGACCCAGGCGGCCAAACGCGCGAGGTGTTCAACCTTGAATCGGTCGAAGTCATTAAAGGCGCAGACTCGGCTTACGGCGGCCGAGGTTCGGGCGGCGGCAGTATCAATTTATCGAGCAGACGGGCTCGCCTGGGTAACTTTGTGGAAGGCGATGTTGGGTTGGGTACCGACCATTATTGGCGCGGCACGGCTGACGGCAACTGGCAATTTGCGGAGCATGCCGCCTTCCGGCTGAATGTGTTGGGGGCAAAAGGTAATACCCCGGGCCGCGAAGTGGTTGACTATAAGAAATTCGGTATTGCGCCATCACTGTCGTTCGGCCTGGGAACGCCCACACGCGTAACACTGAGCTACTACCACCTGCAAACAGACGGCATGCCGGATTACGGCGTGCCCACTGCGCGCAAAGCCCCGCAATTGGGAAATGCCGCAGGCATTCTGGATGTGGACCGCAGCACGTTCTATGGCGTACTGGATCGCGATTACCAAAAAACACGGGCCGATATCGGTACACTGGAAATCGAGCATGACTTCACTGAACGTCTGACATTTCGTAATGCCACTCGTTATGGCGAAACACTGAACGATTACGTTGTGACCAACCCAGGCGACGGCACAGTCGGCTTCGACCCAACAACCAACACCTACTGGTTAAAACGTGGCACAAAATCGCGCTGGCAAAAATCCACCTTGCTATCGAACGTGAGTGAGTTGTACGGCAAATTTGAAATCGGCAGCCTTAAACACAGCTTCAATGTGGGCGTTGAGCTGACACGGGAAACCAACAAAAATGCCAGCTATGCTGTTAATACCCTCAGCGGCAGGGCCTGCCCCGCAGGCGCAGGCTTCAGCGCAACCGACCTGGATTGCACGCCCTACCTTAACCCTAACCCCCACGATCCATGGACAGGCTCAATCGACCGCTCACCGCTTAATCAAGACGCCACCTCCACCACACGATCCGCCTATGCGTTCGACACTATCGATCTGAACGAGCGCTTCCAGATTAGTGCAGGTGTAAGATTGGATAATTACCGCATTTCAGGTGACTATTTAGCGCGCGGGGCGACTAACCCTAAGTCAGCCGACGGCGAATGGACCATGTTCAACTACCAGCTCGGTCTGGTTTATAAACCGGCGCATAACGGCAGCATTTACGTATCGTATGCCACAGCCTCAACACCCCCGACCATTTCCGGCGGTGACCAGGAAAGTCTGAGCGCCGGGCTGAATGAGCTAAAACCTGAGCGTAGCAGCACCATTGAACTGGGCACGAAGTGGGATGTATTGGACGAAAAACTGAGTCTTACAGCAGCCTTGTTCCAGAACGAACGCAAAGATGCGCAAATTGAAATTGCCCCTAATATTTACGAACAAGCGGGGAAAACGCGCGTTCGCGGGCTGGAACTAGGCGTATCGGGGCAAATTACACCCAAGTGGCGCGTATTTGGCGGCTACACCTACATGGATAGCGAACTGCTAAAAGGAGCATACGATGGAGTCAACAAAGGCGACCCGCTAGCAAATACACCCAAACATAGTTTCAGCCTCTGGAGCACCTATGCTTTAACCCCACGTTTCACCGTTGGGGGTGGCGCCTACTATGTCGGCAAAACCTTTGGCGGTAATCAGGGCACAGCCGGTGGCGGACAATGGGAAGTTTATATGCCGTCGTATTGGCGGTTCGACGCGATGGCATCGTATCGGTTCAACGACCGGTTAAGCCTACGTTTGAATGCCTTGAACCTCACCGACAAAGTCTATTACAAACGCACCAATGGGGTTCATCATGCCGATTTTGGACCGGGTCGGCAGTTTATTTTAAGTGCCAACTTACGCTATTAACCTGCACAACGTTCGTGCTAAATTGACAAGGCCGGCTCATCACCGGCCTTGTTTTTTCAACAAAACAAACCACGAAGGAAAGTCGTGTCAGTTCAGCATAGCGAAAAAACCCGCCAGGAGATCATTTCTGGGCTTACTGCAAACCCAGCACATATTTCCCCAAAATACCTTTACGATGAACTGGGTTCGCGCTTGTTTACCGCGATCACTGAACTTCCGGAGTACTATCCGACCCGCACGGAAGCGGAAATACTAAAACGACATAGCCTTGAAATTAAGCATGCTGTTGGTGCAACCTCAACGTTGATCGACTTGGGCGCAGGCGATGGTGAAAAAGCGACGGCACTGTTCGAGCCCTTTCAAATCAAGCGCTATGTTGCAGTGGATATTTCAGCGGCTTTTCTGAAAACCGCGCTGGCACGCCTGCAAAGCCGCTACCCACATATAGAAATGGTTGCGGTGGCACAAGACTTTTCGCATTCGCTACACTTACCCGCCGAAACCGGTACCGATCCGCGTTTATTCTTTTACCCGGGTTCGAGCATTGGTAATTTCAGCCCAGCCGATGCACTGGCTTTTTTGCAACGTGTTCATGCGGCTTGCCCGAATGGCCGGCTATTAATAGGTGTGGATCTGGTCAAGCCCGCCGACATACTTGAACGTGCCTACGACGACGCGCTGCAAGTGACTGCCGCTTTCAATCGGAATATTTTGCGCCACATCAATCAATTGGCGCAAACCAATTTCAATATCCATGAATGGCGGCACATTGCCCTGTTCAATACCGATGAGTCACGCATTGAAATGCATCTGGAGGCCACCCAGGGGACAATCGTTACCTGGCCCAATGGACAGCGTCAATTCGTTGCCGGTGAACGAATTCACACCGAAAGCTCTTACAAGTGGAAAACAGATGCCTTCGCCGCTCTACTGAAACAGGCGGGGTTCAAAGACTGTCACTATTGGACAGACGATAAAAACTGGTTTGCGGTGTTTGTCGCCGAAGCTTAACGCGTATTCTTATTCGCAGCGTTGATTTTTAAAACTCACAACGCACATGAACGGAACCCCGCATGAATATCGCACCGTTCGGGCGGAAAGAAATTCCGGTAACGCGGATGCGCCATCCGGGCATCAGTTGCCCAACTGGCTCCTTTCAATACGTAGCGGTGCTCTTCAAACCCAAAGCGGGAATAGTCACGATAAGGGTGTGCAACAAAGCCGTCGAATGGCACAAAGCGGCTGGATGTCCACTCCCATACCTGACCCCATTGGAAATCGGACGCGTGGTAAGCCGCATACTCCCATTCTGCCTCGGTCGGTAAGCGTCGACCCGCCCAACGACACCAGGCATCGGCCTGATCTTTGGAAATATGCACAGCGGGCGCATCAGGATTCAACTCAACCCACTGTCCGAAATGGCAGGCCTGCCAAACACCACCCTGCTTGCGAACATAACGGGGCATCGTCACAGAGCCTGCCTCAACCGCAGGCAGGAAACGACGCCAACTGACAGGCCGGTTATCGATACTGAACGCAGGCAACCGAACAGGATGGGCCGGTAGTTCGTTATCGAAAGCAAAGAAACGATGGGTATCTTGAGTCAGCTCAGCGTCATCGCCTGGTGCAGGATCCGACCAACCCAACTGCCATGTGGTTGCCGGAATTGAAAGCACTTTTAATTGCCCCAGTTTTAAGCCTCCCTTTTCCGACGTGTTTTTAATAAGGGAGGCCGGCAACGGAATCTCCAGCGCCTGCGCCATATATATGCACGCTTCGGCATGCATGTCCTCATGAAATAGGGCCAAACGATAAAAATACAGATCGTCACCGCGCTGGGCGTCGTGTTTAAGCAGATGCAGGGTCTCTTCAAAGGTAGACTGCATGTAGGCGCGTGTCGACTCAAGATCGGGCAGCGGCAAATCCCAACGGGTTTTATGCGGCACATTGCTGGAGTCGTAAAATTTATCCTCGTCACGCATATGCCCCGCCGGGCGGATGTGATCGGGATCGCATTGAATTCCGGCTTGCCGCTGTAAGTTGCGCGCTGTCCAGAATGCCTGAAACCAGGCAACATGGCCAAACTCCCACCGGGGCGGGTTCAATTCGGTACTATAGGGAACCGGCAATTCAGGCCCTAGCGCGTCAACGTAGGCTTGCAGCAAGGTTAATGTCTTCTCGCGCGCAGCCTGTAATGCTGTTGAAAGCTCTTCCGCATTATTGCAACGCGTCGTTTGCGCAACTGAGAAATCCACTGCCATGGCACTCAACTCCAACCAAAAACCGAAGGTTACCATTGTCACCCCTTCTTTGGCCGCCGCCAATAACGGGAACTGGCAAACCGTGCGCCGCTGGGCCAGCGCCATTGCCCCTATTGCACAGGTGAGCATTGTGCAGCAATGGCCTGGAGACGACACCTCAGCCCAGAAAAGCGATGTTCTAATCGCGCTGCATGCGCGGCGCTCAGCGCCTTCCATATCCAATTGGTATGCTTGTCGCGGATCGCGCGGCCTGGCCGTTATATTGGCCGGTACCGATTTATATCGCGATATTCAATACGACCTGGACGCTCAACGGTCAATGAAACAAGCGCACAGCCTGGTGTTATTGCAAGAGAAGGCGCCCGAGGCATTAGCGCCCGCCGAACAGAAAAAAGCGCGTATCATTTTCCAATCCACATCACGACGCAAACCATTAAGCAAAACACTACGACACTTAAATGTTCTGATGGTCGGACACCTGCGTCCGGAAAAAGCGCCGCAAACCCTATTTCAAGTGGCGCATCTTTTGAAAGATCACCGCGATATTTATATCGATCACATCGGCAGGGTATTGGAACCGGCGCTGGGCAAAGCGGCGCAGCAAACCATGCTTGAAGCGCCAAATTACCGTTGGTTAGCCGAGTTACCCCATGCCATTGTGCGACGCCGTATTCAACGCGCGCACGTACTCGTACACACAAGTGCAATGGAAGGCGGTGCACATGTTGTTATGGAGGCCGTTAACAGCGGGACACCCGTTTTGGCCTCGGATGTTGACGGCAATATCGGCATGCTGGGCAACAACTATGAAGGCTATTTCCCGTTCAATAACGCAAATGTACTGGCTGAACGCATTCAAGAATGCCGCGCAACGCAAAGCGATGAAAATGGCTTGTTGAATGTATTAAGCGAGCAATGTCGTGACCGGGCCAAACTATTCGACCCGAAAGTTGAACAACACGCGATCCAAACACTGGTTAAAGACTTACTCGGAGTGTCCTGAATGCAGCAAGCGTCTTCCCCAGTGGTACGCGATATTGTTTTGGTGGGTGGTGGCCACAGCCACGTGATGGTGCTGCGTATGTTCGCCATGAGGCCCATGCCAGGCGTGCGCCTGACGGTCATTTGCACCGATACCGACACCCCTTATTCCGGTATGTTGCCAGGTTATGTAGCCGGCCATTACAGTTACGACGACGTGCACATCGACATACGAAAACTGGCCGAGTTTGCCGGCGCGCGCTATTTCAAAGATGAAGTCACCGGCATTGATCGCAACATGCAACGCGTATTGTGTCGCAACCGGCCGCCGGTGCCGTACGATGTGTTGTCGATTAATGTGGGTGCAACACCCGCCGTTCATGCCGTACCTGGGGCGCTTGAACACAGCATTCCCGTGAAACCCATTCGGCATTTCAATGAGCGCTGGCTGGCTTTGCTGGGCCGAGTGCGGGAAAGAACGCAACCCACAACCATTGCCGTGGTGGGTGCCGGCGCCGGCGGTGTCGAGCTCACCTTAGCCATACAGCACCGTTTAAAACATGAAATGGCGAAATGGGGCCGCACAGCCGATACCGTAAAGTTCCACCTGTTTTCAGCCGACCCCGTTATTTTGCCCACCCATAACGCACGCGTACGTGCAGCGTTCATGCGTACGCTGGAAGCACGTGCCGTGAACGTTCACCTTTCTGCCAAAGTTACCCGCCTGGAAAAAGATTGCTTGCATACAGAGAACGGCGACACATTCACCACGCATGATACGTTCTGGGTAACACAAGCCACCGGCCCCGCATGGTTAAAAGAGACCGGGCTGGCGCTTGATGAGAATAACTTCATAAAGGTACGTGAAACGCTGCAAACAGAAACCGACCCACTAATTTTTGCAGCCGGCGATTGCGTGACCTTTACCCGCCGCCGATTGGAAAAAGCCGGTGTCTTCGCTGTGCGGATGGGCAAGCCGTTGAACGATAATTTACGTCATACCCTAGAGCAAAAGCCTTTGATACCTTACCGGCCGCAACAAAAATGGCTGGCACTCATCAGCACGGGCGACCAACATGCGATTGCCTCGCGCGGTGCGCTCTATGCCAAAGGCAATTGGGTCTGGCGATGGAAAGATCAAATCGATCGACGTTTTATGCGCAAGTTCAACGAACTTGAGCCGGCTATGTCGCACCAGACGGAAGCAGCGCAAAGCCCCATTCCTTTAAAGCAGGAAGAACAAACCCAGGCCATTTCTGCAATTGCCATGCGTTGTGGCGGCTGCGGCGCCAAAGTGGGCGCCGGCGTTCTGTCCAGCGCACTGGCCAATATTGAACCCCTTAACCGGCCGGAGGTTCTTATCGGCCTGCATGCGCCCGACGACGCGGCGGTGGTGAAGGTACCCCCCGGCAAAGCCATGGTGCACACCGTCGATTTTTTTCGTGCTTTCATCAACGACCCTTATTTGTTCGGCCGTATCGCGGCCAACCATGCCCTGGGAGATGTTTTTGCCATGGGCGGCGAGGCAATGTCGGCCACCGCAGTGGCCACCGTTCCTCCGGGTCTTGAGTCCAAAGTGGAAGACACCGTTTTCCAAATGATGAAAGGTGCGGTGGACGTATTGAATGAAGCCGGCTGTGCGCTGGTGGGCGGCCATACCGGTGAAGGGCAAGAATTGGCCTTGGGGTTTGCGGTTAACGGTGTCGTGAACGAATCGCTTGAAGGGGTTTTAACCAAAGGTGCCATGCGCCCGGGTGATGTACTGATTCTAACCAAGCCCATCGGCACCGGCACCTTGTTTGCCGCCCACGCCCAATTAAAAGCAAAAGGCCGCTGGATCGACAATGCCCTCGCCTATATGCAGATGTCGAACCGCCTGGCGATGCCTTGCTTAATCGAACACGGTGCCACCGCATGCACAGACTTAACCGGATTTGGCCTGTTGGGCCACCTGGTGGAAATGACGCGTCCATCCGGTGTGGATGCCGAAATCGATCTGGATGCTCTGCCTGTACTAGAAGGCGCAACGGAGACAGCCGCCCTGGGGATTCTGAGTTCACTACAACCGGCCAACGTACGCCTGCGCCGGGCGCTGCAGAACCAGGAAGCAGCCGTGTCGCACCCGCACTACCCACTCATTTTCGACCCGCAAACTGCGGGTGGATTATTGGCCAGTGTGCCGGCCGAGCACGCGGATGCCGCTATAGCGGCACTGCAGGCACTGGGATATCCTGCCGTAAAAATTGGACGCGTTCTTGCGCAAGGAGATGCAATGGCGCCGATCAAATTAATTCTTTAGAGATTTTGATAAGGCAGCAGGCAGCGTCAATTCAACACCTAAGCCACCATGCCCTGATGTATAGGCGCTAACCTGCCCTCCATAACTTTGCACCAAATCATGAACAATCGACAGACCCAGCCCTGACCCAGGGATTTGCTCGTCTAATCGAGTGCCCCGTTGAAATACACGCGCGTGATCTGATTGGGCCAGGCCGGGACCATCGTCTTCTATACAAACAACCACCCAGCGCTTTTCAGCAGCTTCCCGCTCAAAGAGGCGAACCCACACCTGCTGTGTCGCCCATTTGCAAGCGTTATCCAATACATTGCCCAGTATTTCCTGCAAATCATGCGCACCACCTTGAAAGGCAATTTTCGGCGCGTCGAATGCCAAATGAAGCTCAACCCCTTTATCGCGATATAACTGCTTAAGGGTGCGAACCAGCCCATCCATAACCGGCTCAACCGGCGTGAACATACCCGGCGTGCGTGCTACTGAGGCAGCCCGGGCCCACGCCAAATGGTAATCGACATGGCGCCGTGCCTGAGAAACCTGCTCGTCAACCAGCAATGCCAGTTCGTCATTGTTCTGCTGCGCCGCATTCGCCAATACCGACAACGGTGTTTTAAGGGCATGGGCCAAATTTCCGGCTTGAGTACGCGCGCGCTGCACAATCTCGTCGTTACTGCGCAACACCTGATTGAACTCATCTACCAACGGTTGAATTTCCGATGGGTAACGACCAAGAATTTGACGCTCTGAGCCGGTACGTACTTTTGTCAGTTCGCGTCGTAAGCTGATGAGAGGTTTTAACCCCAGCCACAACTGCATGATTGTTGCGGCGATCATACCCAAAACCAGTACCGCCAACGCCCCCATCAGTAACCGCGTGAATTGCTTCAACGGTGCAATAAGTAATTGTTCGTTTGCGGCAACGGTTAACTGATAACGCGCCTGACCTTCCGCCGGCGTAACCACGCGCGACAGTCCATAAAACTGGGCCCCTGCACCGGCATCAAAAAGCGTCAGGTGCGAGCGGCTGCCCTGCGTCTGTAAATCAGACACTCTAAGCGTCTGATCCCACAAAGAACGCGAATGCGCCACAACCGGACGCTCAACCACGCTGCCTGAAAACTTATTCGCCTGCCAGTACAAGCCTGAAAGCGGTTGCTCAAATCTGGGGTCACTCGGCTCAATAGCAAACGTTATGTTTTCGTTTTCATCTACCGACAAGCCCGCCACCAATTGATTCATGTACACACGCAATTCCGAAGCCAACTGGCGTTCTAGGTGCTGACGAAACAAGCCATTTAACCCCCAACCGGCCACACCGGCAGTCACAAGAATCCACACAAGCGTTCCCACGAACAAGCGTCCGCGCAGCGAATGACTGACAGCGCGCAAGCTACGCCTCATTCAGATGCCTCGTTTATGCGATATCCCAGCCCACGAACTGTTTCAATGGTATTTGGCGGCAATTTTCTGCGTAGTCGTCCGATAAAAACATCGATTGTGTTGGAGTCGCGATCGAAATCTTGCGCGTAAATATGCTCAATTAAACTTGACCGCGAAACAATCTCGCCCGCATGCTGCATTAAGCTTGCCAAGACCCGATACTCATGAGAGGTAAGATTCACGGGCACGCCGTTCACAGACACCCTTGCCGAACGCGTATCCAGCATAATCGAACCGCACTGCCATTGGGCGCTGGCATGTTTACCATTTCGGCGAATCAGGGCACGTAGGCGGGCAAGCAACTCCTCCATATGAAACGGCTTGGTCAAATAGTCATCGGCCCCTGCATCGATACCATTTACCTTCTCGTCCCAACCATCGCGTGCCGTTAATAACAAAACCGGCATATTCTTCCCGTTAGCGCGCCATTTCCGCAGAACCGTCAGGCCGTCCAGAACCGGCAAACCCAAATCGAGAACGACTGCATCATAAGACTCGGTATCCCCTTTGAAATGGGCGTCTTCGCCATCGTGGGCAACATCCACAGCATAACCTGCACCACATAGCGCCTGCTCCAACTGGCGAGCCAGCGCAGGATCATCTTCAACAACCAACAAACGCATAGTTAGTCTTTCCCATACCGAATATTGCGACCTTTCGCCTTCAGCACCTCACCATTTACCGCGTTAACTTCGAGTTTCAAAATGGAGCCTGCCGGCTGAAGCAACTTTATCTCATACAAATAAAGCCCGTCGTCTTCTTCAAATTCTATTTCAACCGGTTCGCCCGGAAAATCACGACTAACCTTATCCAGTACATCGCGTAAAGAAAGCACTTTTCCGTCGAGCAAGGCTTGCCGGGCGCGGTCATGATCATCATTATCGCCATCCGCAAAACTTAGCAATGGAAAGATGGATGCAACTGAAGCAAAAACCACGACAAGGAACGCTGTTCTAAAAGATCGCATTATTCATGCCCTTTGAGTAATAACTATAAGAACGGTTTTATTACATACAACATGAACAAAACATGAACGCCGGCTTCATGTGTTGTTCACAGCACCCTGACCACAATAGCAACTGTTTTCGGATTGGCCGAATTCTTTATCAGGAGAAAGTTATGTTCAAAGGTTTACGTAAACTCGTTATTGTTACCACCCTTGGCAGTGCCGGCCTAATTGCTCTGGGCCTTCCCGCCTATGCGCAAAATAATGTAAACGCGTCACAAACATCAAGCGTTTCGGAACAGGCGCCAAAAAAATGGCTTGATATGCGCGATATTTTGTCCCGCGTGGAGTCGGTCGGATACACCGATATTCGCGAAGTTGAAAAAGAAAGAAGTGGTTACGAAGTGAAAGCCCGGAATCAACGCGGAGAGCGCGTCAAGCTATACGTTGAACCCATTAGCGGAAACATTATCAACGAAAAGCGACGTGATGAAGATCACGACTAAGACGCCGTTAAAGCTCTGAAAACCTCACTTTGCCAAATCAAAAAGCCCCTGCTGAGTCGGGGGCTTGAAGCAAAACATGAAAGCCAAAAATGCCATTTTTCTCTTAATCGCGACATTAACCCTGGCGTGGTCATGGAATGCTCTGTACTTGTCTCAATTATCAGGAGACGGCTTATGGGTTCTTCGTCAACTTGGAATGTATCTAACAGGACAACTATCCATTGCCTTGATGTCTATTTCCATGATTCTGGCAACGCGGCCTGTGTGGCTTGAATCCCTGTTCAATGGCATGGACAAACTCTATGGTTTGCATAAATGGCTGGGGATTACCGGGGCGGGCTTTGCTATCGCGCACTGGCTCTTCAAAGAAGCGGGAGGACCTATTTCAGACCTGATAGGTAAGACAGGCAGACCCAAACTGGAGGTTTTACCTGTCATGCAGGGGTTGCACTCGATCGCAAAAGACCTAGGAGAATGGGGCTTTTACGTTCTACTTATCATGGTCGCGTTAAGCATGTGGAAATTCATCCCCTACCACCTCTGGCGCCGAATCCATAAATTCATCCCAGCTTTATATGTAGTACTTGTCGTCCATTCCATTGCCTTAATGCCTGCAAGTTACTGGGGCAGCGTGAACGGCATAGTTATCGCAGCGCTACTATTTTTTGGGATCATTGCCACCTTTACTACATTGACCAAACGTATCGGTCGTAAACGCACTCATGTTGGCCGTGTCGTTATGATTCGCCCCCATGCAAATCAAATACTGGAAGTCATTTGCGACCCCGGACCCAACTGGAGCGGACACAAGCCCGGACAATTTGTTTTCCTAACGTTTGATCAAGACGAAGGTGCACACCCTTTTACCATTGCGTCTGCACCAAAAGAGTCAAGCACTACGCAACTTACCTTCCATATTAAAAATCTCGGCGACTACACAGCAAAGCTGGCCCAAACTCTAAGAATCGATCAACCTGTTGCTATTGAGGGTCCGTACGGAAAATTTCAGTGTAATCAAGGCAGAAAAAATGCCTCGCAGGTATGGCTGGCCGCAGGAGTTGGTATCACCCCATTCCTGGCGTGGATCGAGGCACTACAAAACAAAACACTTAACCGGCCAACCAGCTTGCATTACGTGGTAACGCAGCGGGACGGAAACCACTTTGTATCGTTACTAGAACAAAAGTGCCGCGAAATTACTAATTTGGAATTCCATGTGCACGAAACAAAGACAAAAGGCCGTTTTAACGCCGACACTTTTCTATCTGCGCTATCACAAGGTAAAGCGATAGACCTCTGGTTTTGCGGCCCATCAAAACTGGCACACCATATCCACAAGGCGCTGAAAACACGAGGCCTGTCAAACGTTGACATACATCAGGAATTATTCAATTTCAGATAGTTTCGTACCGAATTGATGCTTTTTTGATATTCATTTGACGAATTTTTGTTGCTTCGCGCGCTATCTTTACCGGACTTTTCATCACATTATTGACTGGAGTACGCCGGTGTTTAAAGAATCGCGCGCCCCTAAATCGAAAAATTCGGACAACAGAAAATTGCTGTTGTCCGTTATCGTGCCTGTATACAACGAAAGGCAGGCTCTGCCCGTTTTATACCAGCGAGTTCAGGCCGTTTTGCAATCCGTGCCAATGGAAAACGAGTTGATTCTCGTCGACGACGGCAGCAAGGACGGCAGTGACGACTGGATTGCAGACCTTGCATTACGTGTGCCCAATGTCCGGGCCGTTCGCTTGAGCCGAAACTTCGGCAAGGAGGCGGCGCTTACGGCGGGCATTGATCATGCCAATGGGGACGCGGTCATTATTCTGGATGCCGACCTTCAAGATCCACCTGAGCTCATTCCAAAAATGCTGGCGGCATGGCATGAGGGCGCCGACGTTGTCGCCATGAAGCGACGATCCAGAGCCGGGGAAAGCTTCGCCAAGAAAGCCAGTGCGCATTTTTTTTATCGACTACTGAATCGCATTAGTGACACCGATATTCCGGAAGACACCGGAGATTTTCGGTTAATGAGCCGAAAAGCAGTCAACGCACTGGCAGCCTTACCCGAGCGCAACCGTTACATGAAAGGGTTATTCGCATGGATCGGACTACCGACAACCGTGATTGAGTATGACCGCGCACCGCGCGCAGCTGGCCAGAGCCAGTGGAATTACCTGAGTTTGTTTCGTTTGGCTTTTGAGGGAATTACCTCTTTTTCAATTGCCCCATTGCGCCTTGCCACCCTGGCCGGCGTCACAACCGCGTTACTGGGCATTCTCTTCGCCGGATGGATTGTGATTAAAACCCTGGTGCTGGGCGAACCCACGCCCGGGTACCCCTCTCTGATTGCATTAATTACGTTCCTAGGTGGCGTGCAATTAATTTCCATCGGCCTGCTTGGCGAATACATGGGCAAAACCTATTTCGAAGCGAAACAACGCCCAGTTTATGTGGTGCGTGACGTCTTACAAACAAAGGCTGCCCACCTACCCCAAACCCGTACACAAGGACAACAACGTGATGCGGCGTAACACTGGCTTTTTTGTTTTATTAGGTATTTCTTTGTTGGTTCCCTTAATTGCCATGACGCTTATTCCGTTGGCCGATACCTCGGAGCCCCGTTATGCCGAAATTGCCCGACTCATGTATGAGTCGGGCGACTGGATTACCCCCTGGTTTGCGCCTGGCAATCCATTTTGGGGTAAGCCCCCCCTTTCGTTCTGGCTGCAAGCCGCCTCAATGCATCTTTTTGGCCCCACTGAATTTGCAGCAAGGTTACCCTCCTGGCTTGCCACCGTCATTACGCTTGGTTTGCTTTATCGTTGCTGCGCAACCCTATTCAACGCCACAACCGCACGCCTTGCTGTTCTGATTTACGCTACATGTGCGCTGTCATTTATATCTTCGGGCGCCGTTCTAACTGACCCTTTTCTCGCGTTGGGGACTACCCTTTGCATGACCGGATGGATTATGGCGGCAAACTCGTCGAAAGTCTTCTGGCGCTATAGCTTTTTTATTGGACTGGTTGTTGGCTTGCTGGCTAAAGGCCCTCTGATTCTTGTTCTGTCAGGCGGCGCAATTGTCCTGTGGATGCTCTTTTACCCGCAAGCCCGCAGAACGACCCTCTCGTTGCCATGGGCCAAAGGCATTGCCCTCACGATCCTGTTAAGTGCGCCCTGGTATCTTGCCGCAGAAATCAAAACCCCTGGGTTCCTGAACTACTTCTTCGTGGGAGAGCACTTTCTGCGTTTTATCGACCCGGGCTGGGAAGGCGACCTATATGGCACCGCTCACAAAGCGCCATTTGGAACCATCTGGTACTACTGGCTCCAGGCGTCCTTCCCATGGGGTTTCGCAGGGTTGGTTATTCTGATGAAAGGTTTGCTTCAAACAACGCAACGAACCAAGATGCGTCAATATTTGTCAGACCCACGCCTGGGCTATTTTCTGGCTTGGAGCCTTTTTACGCCCCTTTTCTTCACCGTGTCGGGCAATATCCTTTGGACGTACATTCTGCCGTCACTAGGGGGCTTTAGCATCTACCTGGCCTACGCCTGGCCAAAATCCAGTACAAAACAATATTCGGCGAGCGAAAAGACAAGTTTCGCCACGCGAGCGGCCGGGCCCACATTCCTAGCCATGATTGCACCCAGCGCTATCGTGGCACTTATCGTGGTGGTGTCTTACACCCCACAACTGCTTAAAACCGAAAAACTGCTCGTGCAACATACCCGCACAACCAGCCCTTCAGATATTCCTCTTTATTACCTTGACGAAGTCCCATTCTCTGCGCGATTCTATTCTTTTGAGTCGGCAAAACCCCTTAAAGAGCATGAAATCATCAATAAAATGAATTCGGGGCAAAATTTTTGGCTGGCTGTGCCGAAGAACCGTCTGGAGTCGACGGAAACTCGATTCAATCAACCTGTTTTCGCCACCAAACAGCACAATTTATATTTAATTAACAGCCCAGGACAGTACGAGCTGACGGCACGGGCAAAACAAACCCATTTGAATGATCCCATCACCCAATGAGCGACACCCAACTCAAAATTTTAATTGTGGAAGATCACAAGGCGTTAGCGGAAAACTTGTATGAGTTTTTTGGGCAAAACCCCCGCTATATCCTCGACTTCGCGCCCGACGGGTTAACCGCTTTGCACCTGATTGCCGGTCACCACTACGACGTTATTATTCTTGATGTGATGCTGCCGGGCGTATCAGGCTTTGAAATTTGCAAGCGTATACGGCTTGATCTCAAACAAAGTACGCCCATTATTCTGATGACAGCCAAAGACTTATTAGAAGATAAGGAAACCGGCTTTGGTGTCGGTGCAGACGATTACTTGGTCAAACCGTTTAATTTACGGGAACTGCAACTTCGTGTTGAAGCCTTGGCGCGGCGTCACGACAAACGCAATGCCACATTAAGCAGCATTCCGGGGCTCTCTTACAACGCCACCACGCGCGCGGTTGTTGTCGCCGGGCACCCGCCGCTTGAGTTAACCGGCACGTCGGCCCGAATTTTCGAACAACTCATCAACGCTTACCCCGACTTGGTGTCTTACGAACAAATTGCGGACGCAGTTTGGGGCGACCACGAGGTTGACCGACACACCATTCGCACACATGCTTATGCACTTCGAAAACTGCTTCAACAGCAGTTTGGAACACCACTGATAAAAACCCGGCATGGTCTTGGTTACCATTTAATTGCGCCCGGCGAGTCTAACTAATGCGATCCATTTCCCATCGAATTTATCGAACCTCGGCACTGATCAGCCTAATTTCACTTATCGTTGTGTTTCTGGGTGTTACCTGGGTAAGCGAGGACCTGGAATCAACCATGCTTCGAGTGGAGTTAACGCAAGAACGCGAGTTTTTTCTGGGCGAAAATTTTGATCCGGAACAATCCATTTTGCGTGAAACTTCCGGCCTAATTCTGGCTTATATACCAAACGCCAAAACACGCAATAAACCTAACGACCTATCCCCGTCGTCTTCTGTACCTCGCATCTTTGAGGGACTTGACCCTGGATTTTCCGGAGAAGTTTACAAAAACGACGAAACCTACCTTATTTCCGTACAAGAACTGCAACATGGCGTGCTTTATCTGGCCAGGAACATTACCCATTTCGAAAAGCGCGAATGGCTGTTTAGATTAGCTTTATTGATTGTTATCGTGCTGGTTGCCGCCGTTACCGCCCTCTTTTCAATTATCGAAGCAAAGCGCATTGTTAAACCATTAAAATTGCTTTCAAACGAAATTGAAAAGCTGCCCGTCGGTGCCAATATGTCCCGGTTGCCAAGTAACTGGCAAGATGCAGAACTACATAGTATTGCCAGTTCTTTCAACCTATTTGTTACACAACTTGAAGCCTACGTTCAAAGGGAAAAGTCATTGCTGAATATGGCCAGCCATGAGTTCCGGACACCTTTGGCTGTGATCTCGGGTGCCATCGACATTCTTGAAACGCGCGGTACGCTGAACACGCAAGACCGGGCAACCGTTGCCCGTATCCGGCGCGCCACCAGCGAGATGCAGATCAATGTGAACGCGCTGCTCACCCTTGCCCGCAAAGAAACAGTAAACACAACTGCCACCCAAACGGTATCTCTCCCATCGGTTATTCATCAAACAATTGAAGACTTATCGCTTAATTTTGCAGTGGATTCACGCTTGAATTTCATAGCCCATCAACCTGTGGAGGTGCACGCAGACCCTGCCCTGGTGCAAATGCTGCTGCGCAATCTTCTGCAAAACGCACTGCAACACACCAGTGGCAAGGTCTATGTTGAGGTAGACGAAAACATCTTGGAAATTCGAGATGAAGGGCCAGGACTGACTAAGGCGGCCCACACTTTACTCACTTCGACGGGCCCTGCTCGCTCCCCCAGCGCGGTAAGCTCGGGTTTAGGTCTTTATTTGGTTACATTAATCGCAGAGCGCCTGGCTTGGCCACTGGAACTTGCGCAACCAGAGGGCAAAGGCACGACAATACGTCTACATATCAATCACCATTAAACGCCCGCGCAGTGCGCTTACCGTTGAGGTTCCGACACCCAATATGAGATATTTGATCTTCCTAGGCTCCTCGAGGAAAAGCTCGCCCCCGAATCCACCCCGTTTGGGTGAACACGTTACCCAAGCCTGCAAGCGCTATTTTCAGCAAGCCTATCCGCAACACGAAATTGAAATCATTGACCCGCTCTTGATCGACACGGGTTCCGTTTTCAAACCCCATTTTGCTTACGGCCAACGGACCGTTCCAGAAACACTGGACACACTGGCAAACAAGGTTCAACGCGCAAACGGTTACCTTATGGTGAGCCCGGAATACAATCACAGTATGAGCCCCGCACTAGCACACTTGTTAAACCATTTTGGCAGCTCCAACTTTGCGTTCAAGCCCAGCCTTATTGTTACCTACTCTGCCGGCCAATGGGGAGGCGTACGTGCCGCGGTAGGGATGCGAAGCTTCTTGTCGGAACTGGGTTGCCTGCCCGTTTCCACCATGGTGCATGTTCCCAAAGCCGCTGAAGTTTTTGATAACGAAGGATGCTGCCTTGACGCGGACTCAGACGCACAATGGGCTTCTTATTTTGACAGAGGCTTCAACCAGTTAGTATGGTGGGCACAGGCAGCAGCAACCCACGCTGAACAGATCGACCCCCACGACCTGATCAAACACTTTCAGCGTGATCCTTCCCAGCGCAATGCGCCTTGAAAACGGCTCGTTCTAAAAACGGAGAACGCAAAGCGTCTTCGTTGAACAGCACAACAGTTAAACCTTCTAGTGGCCCATGAGTTTATCCATGGCACCGGGTTTATCATGCACGGCAAAACGGTCAACCAATGTTGAGCTGGCTTCATCCAAACCCACAACCTCAACTTCGGTTCCCTCGCGACGAAACTTCAGAATGACTGAATCCAGCGAACTAATCGCAGTGATATCCCAAAAACGTGCGCGATTCAGATCGATCACTACTTTTTCAATTACCTCCTTGAAGTCAAACGAAGCGGTGAATTTCTCGGACGAAGCAAAGAAAACCTGGCCCATAATGGTGTACACCCGTTCACGCCCCTCGTTGCGTATTTCAGATGTAATACGCAACACCCGCCCCACTTTATGTGCGAAGAAAATACCACTTAACAAGACACCGACCAGGACACCTTTTGCCAAATCATGCGTTGCGACAACCACAATCACTGTAGAGACCATCACAATGCTTGACGTTTTCGGGTGACGCACTAGGTCACGTAGCGAACCCCAGCTAAATGTACCGATTGACACCATAATCATGACGGCCACCAATGCCGCCATTGGGATTTTCTCGACCCATGGGCCCAAAAACACCACCAAAATCAACAAAAACAAGCCAGCCACGAAGGTCGACAAGCGGCCCCGCCCACCCGATTTCACGTTAATAACCGATTGCCCGATCATGGCGCACCCCGCCATGCCGCCCAGGAAACCCGTTGCGATATTGGCAACCCCCTGCCCGGCACACTCGCGATTCTTGTCGCTGCGTGTATCTGTCAGGTCGTCAACAATTTGTGCCGTTAGCAAAGACTCAAGCAAACCCACCACGGCTAACGTCGCTGCATAAGGAAAAATAATCTGCAGGGTTTCGAAATTCAGCGGAATATCAGGCAACAAGAACACCGGCAAAGTATCCGGCAACTCACCCATATCGCCAACGGTGCGGATATCCAGCCCCAGTGTTAGTGAAACGACCGTTAACACCACGATGCAGACTAAAGGCGACGGAACCGACCGGGTGACGTACGGAAACAAATAAATAATTCCCAGGCCGCCGGCCACCATAACGTAAACCGCCCATGGAACATTAATCAACTCAGGCAATTGCGCCATAAAAATAAGGATGGCCAAGGCATTAACGAAACCCGTAATCACCGAACGAGAGACAAATCGCATTAATACGCCCAGCCGCAGCAACCCAGCCAGAATTTGAAGCACACCGGTAAGAATAGTGGCAGCCAGCAAATACTCCAGCCCATGCTCTTTGACCAGCGTAATCATCACCAACGCCATGGCCGCGGTAGCTGCTGAAATCATGCCCGGACGCCCACCGGTAAAAGAGATAACGACCGCAATACTGAACGAGGCATATAAACCAATTTTGGGGTCGACCCCGGCAATAATGGAGAACGCGATGGCTTCGGGAATAAGGGCTAACGCAACTACGATACCCGCCAGAATATCGTCGCGAATGTTGGAAAACCACTCTTCTTGAATTTTTTTGAATTGCATGGGGGAAGCTCAACAATTTGCAAATTAAAGCGAACCCACGAGCAGATAACAAATCGCAGCCGGCAACAATCTCTTTTTTGGGCAGCTGCAAGACACGCCCGCACGGGAACGGCTAGTTTTTGCAAAGTTTATGGAAGTACGCTGCAAGCCCGGAAACCTTGACGGCTGGGCTTGAACACGGCGCAAAAATCAGGCTGGATCGGTTCAATGAAACCAATCAGAGAAGAAAGGAAATTTACATGGGTCGGTAAGTTAAAACGCCAGTGGCAAAGACCAACACAGCGCAGAACGGATTAAACGTCGGTGCGGCTATCGGCACCGAAGCCCGGGATTTTAACATGTGGCCATGGAAAACACCGGCTCTTACTGGGCATTAAAGCAAATGAAGCGCTTTAGCCTGGTCAGATAATTCGTCTCTGAAATTGGGATGCGCGATAGAAATAAGTTGTTTGGCGCGCTCCGTTGACGAAAGCCCTTTTAAATTAATAACACCATATTCAGTTGCGACATATTGCGTGTCAATTCTCAAATCAGTCACAACGCCAGATAACTTAGGCACGATTTTGCTAATTTGGGCTTGTTTTGCCGTTGACTCAAAAGCCAGAATAGATTTGCCACCTTTAGATAAATACGCACCCCGCACAAAATCGTTCTGGCCGCCCGGCCCGCCAAATTGCCGGCCATGAATATTTTCAGCATTAACCTGCCCATATAAATCAATTTCAATCAATGCGTTCACTGAAATGACATTATCATTTTGGGAAATAATGGAAGGGTTATTCACATAATCGACCGGGTACGTTTCCATGGAAGGATTATCATTTATGTATTCATACATTGCTTCGTCTCCGAAAGCCAATGTAAATACGTGCTTGCTTCGATTAATGTTTTTCTTTTTTCCGGTCACTATTCCCTTTCTAACAAGGTCTACCATCCCCGGCGACAGCAATTCAGAATGAATGCCTAAATCGTTATGGTTTAACAAATATTGGCAGACGGCATCAGGTACGCCGCCCACACCCATTTGAATGGTTGCGCCATCGGGAATAAGCTTTGCAATTGCTTCGCCAATTATCTTGTCTTCCGGCAGTGGCGCTCTGGGGTTCAGCGCAACAAGAGGAACCGTATTTTCAACAATCGCGTCAACCTCTGATATGTGAACCAGTGAGTCACCAAAGACGCGCGGCATATTTTCATTCACTTCAACAATCAGTTTTTTTGCGCATCGGGCCGCTGTGGACGTGTAGTCATTATTCGTGCCAAATGTGAAATACCCCGACTTATCCATCGGGCTGACAGTAACAACACAGGTATCCAAATCAATGGCCTCGCGAAAGTACCGCGGCATATGGCTGAAGGAATTAGGCACATAGAAAATAACCTTGCGTCCGTTATCCGCATCGCCTTGCTTTATAAGCTGGCGTTCTTTAGATCCCAGAAACCCAGGGTGCGGCTTAATGACGTCCATGAGTTCATATTGCAGTATTGTGTTATTTGCAGGCTCTTCTGCATGCAGGTAATACACGCGCAACTCATCGAAACCGCGGGCCTTTGCACGGTTGGCAATCGCGGCTAATAAAGCGGGTGGCTGTGACACAGCCATGCCAAACGCGATATTGGCGTTTCTTTTTATTAATTGAACCGCCTGTTCTGCGCTGGTTAATTTTTGTTTGTATTGTGTATTAAACATAATTAGTACCCTGCACTTTCATATGGGCCCATGCCTTTTTTATAGATCAAAAAATGGCGTTCATATATGCACACCAATTCACCCTTCTGGTTATACGCGCTTGATTTAACATGCATAATGCCTTGCGCAGGTCGCGACTTGGATTCTCGTTTATCAAGAATCTCGGAAACCGCATAAATCGTGTCGCCGGCGTAAACTGGTTTGATTAACTTAATGTTATTCCAGCCCAAATTGGCCACCACGCGGTCGAACGTTCTTGTCGTTAACGCCGTTAACACACCCACTAAAAAAGGCTCGGCAATCAACATGCCATTTTTAGAAAACTGCGCAATATAGTGGCTGTCGGAATACTGCGGAGAAAGCTCAAGCGAGCGCAGCGCGTGCAAGCGATTTTCTTCTTCCGTAAACGTTTTTCCCGGGCGGTGCTCATAAATTTCACCCGGCATCAGGTCTTCGTAATAAATACCCACCTGCTCTATAAAGCTGCCGTCTTTCAATAACCGATGGGATGCGAATTTATCATCCTCAACACCGCTGCTGCGCACCGTATCACCATTATCCAACGGGTGTTTTCCGGCCTTAAAAACAAGTATCTTGTATTCAATTTTTGCAACTTCATCGCCGTTTTGGTTAAGGCCCCTGGTAACAACGGTAAGCAGACCCACATCCTTGTTTCCCGGATAATCTTCTTTTGTTTTTATCGTCGATTCCGTATATAGGGTATCGCCACCAAATACGGGGTGTGTCATCGCAATGTCGACAAACTCAATAATGCCCAGCTTTCGATGAAACGTTTTGGAGGTCATGCCCATGATTTTCTGTAGCGTCATTGTGCTCACGCCCAGGCAGTTTTTCCATTCTGTTTGTGACGCATAGTGCGCGTCATAATGCAGTTGTGCACTATTAATCGTATCCAAGGCTTCTTCAGCGTTGTCTTGCTGGCTAACCGTCATACCCGGTCGATGATGAAAAACCTGCCCGGCTTCGAATTGTTCAAAATCCAAACCGAAATGCTCCCGATATCGGTTTTCATCAATCTTTACATAGGCTTTAAATGGCATCATTGCTCTGCTCCTGTATGTTTTTATAAGGACAAGATACGTTTGGCAGAGCGATAGACGGGCACATCAATCATCTTGCCGTTTAACTCACACGCATTCCCGTGCGCACCTTCATATGCAGCAACAATCGCCTTTGCTTTTTCAGTTTCCTCTTTCGAGGGGGAAAACGTGTTCATAATCGGCACGATATGTTTGGGGTGAATCGATAATTTGCAGGTAAAACCCATTGCTTTTATTTTTTGTGTTTCAGCGATAAGGTTGCTGTCGTCCGGATCCTGCAGGTGCAGATAAGGGACATCAATGGCTGCAACACCACCGTACGCCGCAGCTTGTACGATTTGCGCCCGCGCAGAATATAAAGGCTCCCAATCCATTGTGGCGCCAATATCCGCGGCAAAATCGGCGCCGCCAAAAATAAGGCCGACTACGTTGTCGGCCTGTGCAATTTGATGGGCTTGCGCTAATCCTTTAGCGGTTTCAATTAACGGAAGTACGGGTACGGTACTGGGGGACAATATTTCATTGATAATTTCAATTTCATGCGCGCTTTCTGATTTTGGCAACACAAGCATATCGGGGCGTACGTTCGCATCACATAATGCCGATAAATCTTTCAGGCCGGCGCGGGTACGAATCGAGTTAATACGCAAACACTCGATAAAACGCCCGGAAGGGGTGCGCCCTTGTAAATATGCAATCGCCTGCTCTCTGGCGCTGTCTTTTTCATCTAAAGAAATTGCATCTTCCAGGTCAATAATCAGCCCGTCGGCGTGTAATTCCTTTGCTTTTTCAAACCGCTCGGGGCGATTGGCCGGGGTAAATAGTAAACAGCGCGCCAAGAACATAGTTTTCTCCTTCACCCGAGAATAGGTGTGTCTATGCTGGCGTATTATTATTGTGGAGCGTAACGAAACGCAACGTTTTTTTGGTACGGCTCGTTTTATTTGACCCTCTACGGTTCAACGCCCGCAAAACACTTTCAAGGCAAGGCCACAACAACTGCTGCCGGGTCAACCCTGGCCCAAGCAGTTTGCCCAACCTGCAATGCCGGCCCCCCATTCTGAAACCCGACCAAAATCGCCCCGCAGCCCAAACGCATTGAAACTTCCGCTTTCCTGGTCGTAGCAGCTACTGCCTCGACCTGTCCGCTCAGTGCATTCTGCGTTTCATCAGCAGGATAGGCCGTTTGAACTGGCACTGCGGTTGCTTTACACAGTGCCAACACCTTTAAACCCGGCGCCAGACCAAGTAACTGCGCACTTTCATGCGTAACCACGGACCGCATTAAAGTACCGTCAGACAGCGCCAGCGTAACGCTTTGGCCCTGCTCACCCGGCACGAGTTCACGCACTGTGCACAGCCATTGATTACGCATGCTGGTTCTAAGACCAAACGTTACATGGTGGCCTGTATCCGAAGCCTGCTGCATTGCAACCTGCCGCACCCTCGCGAAATAGTCAAAAGCCTCCAACACCTTGCGCCCGGCTGCTGTCAGTTGCGCCCCACCCCCGCCACTGCCACCCACTGCCTTTTCCACCAGCGGCGTGCCAGCCAGGTTACCCAGCGTTTCAATGGCCTGCCAGGCTGCCTTGTAACTGATGCCGGCGTCCCGAGCTGCCTCTGAAATGGAACCCACGGCGTCGATACGGCGCAAAACGTCAATGCGCTTATCGGTGATGTCATGCCCTAACGCGGCATCCAGCCTGAATGTTGATGAACTCTTCATACGTAACTTGCCAAACAAAAACGTTACCGGTAGCATACTCGCTATTCCATTACTGAATAGCGAAACCGGAAATAAAAATGGGTGTCCCACTGAAAATAATACGCGCTTCTTTAGTGTTGGCGAGCCTGTTTGTGAATGGTATTGCACACGCAGCAACAGCCAACATCGCGGTGGCGGCCAATTTTGCTGCACCCGTGAAAGAAATTGCTCAAACCTTTGAGAGCGAAAGCGGACACCAGTTAACCATCTCTGTGGGGTCAACCGGCAAGCTGTTCTCGCAAATTCAGAACGGCGCCCCGTTCGATGTTTTTCTGGCAGCTGACACAGAAACACCCGGAAAAGCAGAGGAAGCCGGGTTGTCGGTGCCCGAGACACGTTTTACCTACGCAATAGGAAAACTGGTGTTATGGAGCCCGGATGGCGGCTTGGTAGAAGATGAAGCATCCGTGCTAGAAACTGACCGATTCGAGCGTATTGCCATGGCCAATCCAAAAGTTGCACCGTATGGCCTGGCCACCGAACAGGTCATCAAGAAACTGGATCTGGTCGACACCTTGAGCGGAAAATGGGTGTTCGGGCAAAGTATCGGCCAGACCTATCAGTTCATTGCCAGCGGCAATGTACCTTTGGGGTTTGTGGCGTTATCGCAAGTATTCAGCCGGGGCAAGATTCAATCGGGCTCAGCCTGGATTGTTCCCGAAAACATTTACACGCCATTGGCACAAGATGCTCAACTTCTTAAGCATGGCCATAATAACGCCGCCGCCACCGCGTTTATCGCGTTTCTTAAAAGCCCCACCGCGCTCGCAATTATTGAGTCTTTTGGGTACGGTTTGCCGGAACGCTAACCAACACCGCTTTGAACACAGCTTTTTCAACCATGCCACTCGATCCGCAAACCTGGTCCGCTATTTACCTCACCATGAAACTGGCAGGGCTAACAACCGTTGTGTTGTTGATTCTAAGCACCCCCCTGGCCTGGTGGTTATCACAAACGCATTCGCGCTGGCGAGCTCCCATTAGCGCATTGGTAACTTTGCCGCTGGTGTTGCCTCCCACGGTGCTGGGTTTTTATTTACTGGTGGCAATGGGGCCGGCAGGCCCTCTGGGCCAAATCACCCAGTATCTGGGTTGGGGCGTACTGTCTTTTACATTTACCGGGCTGCTTATTGGTTCACTGATTTTTTCGCTGCCGTTTGCGGTTCAACCCATTCAGCATGCGTTCGAATCCATTGGCCCACGCCCGCTGGAAGCTGCAGCTACGCTACGCGCCAGCCCCGTGAACGCTTTTATAACCGTGGCCCTGCCTCTTGCACGCCCGGGTCTTATCACCGCCGCCATTTTGACCTTTGCACATACGGTGGGAGAATTCGGCGTTGTCCTGATGATAGGCGGTAATATTCCCGGCCAAACAAGCGTGGTGTCCACCCAAATATACAGCCACGTTGAAGCAATGGAATACAGCCAGGCGCACTGGCTGGCAGCCGGCATGGTGATCTTTTCATTTGCGGTGCTCATGTGCCTGTCGCTTTTCAAACGCAAAGGATCGGGCGTGCTTCGATGAACCCAATAAGCAACCACATTTGCCTGAAGCTGCCTCGTGCCGACTTTGTGCTCAACGTCGACCTAACTTTGCCGGCAACCGGCATTACAGTTTTATTTGGTGTTTCGGGCTCGGGTAAAACCAGTATCCTACGCTGTGTTGCCGGCCTGGAACGCAGTAATGGCGTGGTACAAATCGGTAGCGACATATGGCAAGACAGCGGCCGCAAGCTGTTTCGGCCTACGTGGAAACGCCCTATAGGCTACGTTTTCCAGGAAGCCAGCCTGTTCGAACACCTGAACGTACAAGACAACCTTGAATATGGCTTGCGCCGTTCGGGTAAAAAGCATGACCGGCGCCCTTTGGATGAAGCAATCGAGCTACTGGGCATCGGGCATTTTCTGCAACGCCGCCCTCAGGCGCTCTCGGGCGGGGAGCGCCAACGTGTGGCCATTGCCCGCGCGCTGGCCGCCCACCCACAACTCCTGCTCCTCGACGAACCCATGGCATCGCTCGATTTAGCGCGCCGCCACGAAATTTTGCCGTGGCTGGAGCGCCTGCGCGATCAACTGGCGATTCCCATGCTGTATGTCACGCACTCAGCCGATGAGCTGAGCCGCTTGGCCGACCACGTGGTTGTAATGGATAAAGGCCAGGCTATTGCAACGGGTTCAGTAGAGGACATCCTGACATCAACCCAATACCCGGCATTAACGGGCGATGAAGCCAGTGCAGTTTTAAGTGGTGTGGTGGAAGAAAAAGAAGCCCAATGGCATTTGGCTAAGGTTGCGGTTCATGGTGGCGTAATATGGGTGCGCGACGATGGCTTTAGCATTGGGCAAACCATTCGCCTGCGCATCATGGCGCGCGATGTCAGCTTATCGACCAGTCGCGCGGCCCATACCAGTATTCAGAACCACCTGCAGGCCACCATTGAACATATTATTAACGACACTCACCCGGCCCAAAAACTGGTGCGCCTGAACTGCGCCGGACAGGCCTTGCTGGCGCGCATTACCAGCAAGGCCGCTAACGACCTTGCGCTGATACCGGGCAGCAAAGTATGGGCTCACGTAAAGGCCGGCGGTGTGGGTACTTGACAGGCTTTATATACACCCACTCACGCTCAGAATGCCAGCCGCATGGCAACGTGTTCAATGCCCGCTTCCATATAAATGTCGCCTTCCGCCTGAAAACCCATGTCTTCATAAAAGGAACGGGCGTGGTACTGAGCTGAAAGCTCAACCCCCGGCAAACCCTGCCGCCGGGCCTGTTGCATGAGTGCCTGCATGATCATGCGGCCAATACCTCGCCCCCGCCAAGGCTTTAACACCGCCACCCGGCCAATATGGCCGTCGGGCAATAAGCGCCCGGTACCCACTGGCTGACCGTCCTCCAAATAAGCAACAACATGAGTTGAAACCGCATCGAACTCATCAAGCTCTAATTCTGGCGGCACGTGTTGTTCAACAATAAATACGTCGTGCCGAACCGGCATGGCATCGTGCCGGCACTGCTGCCATACACCAACCACAACACGAATGGACTCAGGCACCAGATTTTCTTTCATGTACGGGCCCATCAGACAATTCTTCTTTTACCGCTGAACCCCGTGGAGGGTAATCCAGCGTTTCGCGCATCTCGGCCTTATCTTGCCAGGCGAAATCGGGAAATGGCAACTTGCCCTCTTCTCTCCATTGATGCACCTGCGCCTCACTGGCCTGCACTCGATCGGCGTCCGGCAGGCTGTCAGTAGCGTTGTAGTGCACCATTGAGGGCACCGCGAGCTTGGTGCCCGCTTCACTCACAATCTGCATCATGCGCAAATAGATATCTTCACGAATCCCCAGGTATTCGGAATAATCAACCGACATCACATAAGCAAAGACAGAAATATCAAGAGAATGGGAGCCGAACCCACCAAACCGAACCCGTAAAGGGTCAGCTGCAACCTTGGGATGACTTAACAGCATCTTGCGCAATTCGGCCAAAACATAGCGCAATTGATCCGGCGTGGTTTCATAACGCAAACTAATGATCGGGTTCAAAAACATGCTGTCGCGCTTTGCATAGTTTTCAATCTGCATATTTGAAAACTCGCTGTTCGGAACCGTAAGCAAAGTGCGATCAAGTGTCCTAATTCGAGTCGAGCGCATCCCAATAAACTCTACTGTGCCGGTCTTGTCTCCGAACCGGCAATAATCGCCCACCGCAATCGGCTTATCGAAATACAAGGTAATGCCGGATATAAAGTTCTGCAAGGTTGACTGCGCAGCCAGCGCAACGGCCAAACCACCGATCCCCAAACCCGCCAAAACACTTTGATAAGGCACTTGCAACACATCGGCCAGCATCAAAATAGCAAACACAATGACAATAATACGCAGAATCCCAGCAATAAAGGACACCAACGTAATATTGTTTCCTTTCAGCGTTTCAACATTACGAATTCTGGCGGCAACTAGCTTGATAGTCAGCAATGTCAAGACCATGAGCGACAATACAATACATGACCAGCTAATCGTTACCAACGCAACTTGAACCAGATCAGGAAAGCTGAGCACACGATCAGCCAGACGCAATGCCACCCCCAGGCTGAACACCCGGAACGACCACAAAAAAAACCCGCGAACGACCGGGCCATGCGCATCGCCACCACTTCGCTTCAGAACGCCGTAAAAAAACAAATTCACCAATTTGCCAACTGCGTAAGCAACCACTAACGTAAGCAGCAACCCCAGCCACTGCCACAACTCCATGACACCAACAGGCCGCACAAAGGTAGGACTCATTTCACGGATTGCATCACGCGTTCTGAAATAAAGGCTTTCAGGCTGCGCTTGAAGCTCAATAATATTGTTGGCGGGCAGATTATCCAGCGCCGCATACAAACTACGGATCGTGCGAAGCGTATCAGGCGTAAACTGCCATATGACGCCCTCTTTCGTTAAAACTGGGCCAATAGCAATGCGGCCTAACGGATGTTCGAAAAAAATATACGGCTCGGAACGTATTGGATTGTCGGGCACCTCCTGCCAGGTAATGGCTCCCAACCGACGCAAAGACCTGTAAACATACCGGGCTAAACGCGGCCCTTCATACTCACGTGCCAGGGCCGATAAATCAGCCATATTCAGGGTTTCCATAGCACGCTCTGCACCATCAACACCGCCATAGCTGAAGGAACGTACCAAAGTTTTGAGAGTATCGCGGGGCGAAAGCAAATCACCACTGCGCTCGCCGAGTAAGCTTGCATGTGCAGCCTGGGCACGCGTTAATACATCTTCCAACAATTCAATTGGCAAAGCCTGAATGAACCAGTCGCCATTTCTGCGTAAAAACTTCAAGTCCAGCGAGACCGATGTCCCGGCTTGATTAAGAGTGGCCGTAAACGTGTCTGCATTGTCATCGGACTGAATCTCCCACACTCTGAAAGTCATGCTATTGACAACGTTAAACAACAAACTGGTGTAATCCAGCTCGCTTATCGTTTGCCCAGGAAGCGTTGAAAAATCAATAAAATGCGAAGCCTCACTTTGCAACTCCATACGACCTGGTCCGACAGCATTCATTACCGCAAGAAAATGATAGAGCGTCATTGCGGGCGACGACTGGTCTATGGAGTAACCCATAAACTGGTTATCGTCAGATACCCGTACGGCGGTAAGCCATTCTCCGGTTCCAAATCGGGCAGTAAAGGTTCGACCATCGCCGGCCATAATGGCCACAAAGGTGCCCTCACGGCCGCCCTCACTCCAGGTACCGCGCAGCTCTTGACCTAGCGCACTTCCTTTTATGGTGCCACCGAACAGCGGATATTCCCCGCTGACCTGATCTCCTGTTTGTTCCAACGTAATACGAGCTGCTCGATGCCGCCAGGTACTATCCCACTCGCCCGACCAACTCGCCGCAACGGCCTGAGCAGACCACAAGAAAAACAGGGAGAAAAAGAAAAGACACTGCCAAAAATGGCGGTTGCAAAATGCTGTCATTGATTGCCGTTATAGTTATCACATCGGCAACAACTATACTTTAATCGCAATCGTGGTGACGACAGCAACACAAAATTTAAGCACCGCCAATTGCCACACGCGAAATAATTAACCTGATAGCTAATCACTATCTGGTGCGTCATCATCCTCATCGGCTTTCAACAAATCGGCATGGTGGTCACCCTGATAACGCAACACCCTTCGCCCCCCTTCAGACATGCCCTGGTCAAAGACATCGTCGGTTGCATCCAGCAACCAGTGCGCCGTGCGACGACGCTGATGATACATACGTAAATTAAGAAGCTGGAAACGGTTCACATCGGTCTCCTGAATAGATAAGTCAAGCGCCCCGAGTGCACGCAAAACAGTTTGTTAGCCTACGCCATTACACATGAAGATGACAACACTTTCTGCTATGGTTAATACCTGTCGCGATTCATACTGCCTGCTTTGGAGTACCGCATGAACAAATTGCTTACCCGCCATACCGCGTTTTATATTGTTATTGTGCTGGCCCTGTTCTTTTCCTGGCTTGCGCTGGTAGTACATTTTGCCTGGTGGCCGGTTGCGCTTGCATTCATCGGGCTCACAGTTCTGGGCATTTACGACCTGAATCAAACACGCCATGCAATTCGTCGGAATTACCCTGTCATCGGCAATCTGCGCTATTTATTCGAATTCATTCGCCCCGAAATCCGCCAGTATTTTATAGAAAGCGATAAAGACGAGTTGCCCTTTTCCCGTGCTGAACGCTCCTTGGTATACCAACGCGCGAAGCACGATATGGACAAACGCCCTTTCGGCACCCAAAACGACGTTTACGGCAACGATTACGAATGGATCAACCATTCCATGGTGCCCACACACCTTGCCGATACGGATTTCAGAATACAAGTGGGCGGCGAAAACTGCACTCAGCCCTACGCCATGTCGGTATTAAACATCTCAGCAATGAGTTTCGGGGCGCTCTCGGCCAATGCCGTACGGGCATTGAATAAAGGTGCTCAACTTGGAGGGTTCGCACATGACACCGGCGAAGGCGGCATTAGCCTTTACCACCTGGAACACGGCGGAGATCTTATCTGGAATATTGGTTCCGGCTATTTCGGCTGCCGCGATGCCCAGGGTAATTTCTCGGAAGAGGAATTTACGAAGCGCGCCACGCAGCCCAGTGTAAAAATGATTGAGCTCAAACTGTCGCAAGGAGCCAAACCAGGCCATGGCGGCATGCTGCCGGCGGCAAAGGTCACACCGGAAATCGCGCGTGCAAGAGGTATCCCCGTTGGCGAAGACTGTATTTCTCCCGCCCATCACAGCGCCTTTTCAACGCCCATTGAAATGATGGAATTCATCGCCCGCCTGCGCGAACTTTCCGGCGGCAAACCCGTTGGCTTCAAAATGTGTATTGGTCACCCCTGGGAATGGTTTGCGATTGCCAAAGCCATGTTGAAAACAGGGATTACACCTGACTTTATTGTGGTCGACGGCGCAGAAGGCGGCACCGGCGCCGCCCCCATTGAATTTGTTGACCACGTGGGTACCCCGCTGCGTGAAGGGCTGCGGCTGGTACATAACACCCTGGTTGGGGTTGGCCTGCGCAGGAAAATCAAACTGGGGGCATCAGGCAAGATTATCAGCGCTTTCGACATGGCACGCATTATGGCACTGGGCGCCGACTGGTGTAACAGCGCCCGTGGCTTTATGTTCGCGGTAGGTTGTATACAAGCCCAGGTTTGCCACACAGGCCAATGTCCAACCGGCGTCACAACCCAAGACCCGAAACGGCAGGCCGCTATCGTGGTGGGAGACAAATCGGAACGGGTAGCCCATTTTCACGACAACACCCTGAGCGCACTCGGAGAGTTACTGGGTGCCGCCGGCCTGACCCACCCTGGCGACCTGCGCCCGCACCATATTGCGCGGCGCATTTCGAACCTGGAAGTTCGTATGCTGTCGGCCATTTTCCCCGATATGCATGAAGGTGAAATTCTGGAAGGCAAATTCCGCCAAACGATCTTTCGTGTGGGCTGGCCCATGGCGCAGGCGGAATCATTTGAGCCCTTATACAGCCTAAGCGAAGCCATGTCGGAAATTGACGCACGAGCAGCATAAACCTAGTAGAAACACTAGGTTGAAGACAAACAGCGGTAGCGTTAAATTGAACTTACTGCCCCATAGGGGCGGTTCCACCGCTCTCCGAAGCGGTGCCACCACACCGGCCCGTAAAGCCGTGTGTCAACTGCCGCAAGGGCAGTAAGGCCTCACCAGAAGGTGAGGCCTTTTCATTGGGTGGCTGTCAAAGAATCTGCGCCAAGTACAGCGCCCGCATCGCGCCAATAAAATTTTTTGCTGCGACTCACGTAACAACGAAAAAACTTATGGTATAGTAGCGGTCTTCCGAGCGGCGCATTAGCTCAGCTGGTTAGAGCGACGGAATCATAATCCGCAGGTCCCCTGTTCGAATCAGGGATGCGCCACCAAGAATATCAAGCACTTACGCCACCTTTAACCGGGTGGCGTTTTTGCTTTCTGGGTTCGTGTACCCCTTATGTACCCTTCGAGTATCAACGTGGCAGACAAAAAATTTGAAAACCAAACGCCACTACGAACCGGACATTTCTGTCGATATTCTTACCCCACTGGGGGGTACCCCCCCCCGCTGTCAGAATAGTTGGAACCTCTACAGATGTTAGAGTT
>TARA_R110000850_G_scaffold93515_2_pt1 | contig 73395 bp, 64 predicted proteins | sample TARA_R110000850 | Tara Oceans TARA_R110000850 (sample SAMEA4397586) | marine metagenome | biome: Polar Biome; feature: [SRF] surface water layer (ENVO:00010504); material: water (ENVO:00002006), including particulate matter (ENVO:01000060) such as... | depth 5 m
ATCGAACGCCGTCAGCGTGATGACGAGGAAGAGGAAGGACAGCCAGAACCAGGCGGGCGTCCCTAACCAATCCGTAAACAGAAACTCCATTGGATCTCTCGTCTCGACTATTTGGGAACAGAAAAACCGGCGTAGCGGCGACGATGGAACCGTTTTGTCTTAACGGCCGGACCGCATCAGTGAGAGATCAGGGTGGGCAATCGGGGCTCTGTCAGAATGGTCCGGGTCGCGCCGCCGAGCACGAAGTCGCGGAACCTGGAATGACCGAACCCGCCCATCACCAGAAGATCAGCCCGACTTTCGGCGGAAACAGCATTAATCGCTTCGCCAATGTCGCGATTACCCCGTTCCATCTGCCGAAAAGTCGCCTCTACGTCCCGGCGGCGAAGCGCGGCGATCACGTCTTCTGGCGACAGGCTCGAGGCGAAATCCTTGTCGTCGCCGAAGGAGACGAGGGTCACCTCGGAAGCGCGCCGAAGAAGCGGCAGCGCATCTGATAGCGCGCGGGCGGCGACCTTGCTGAAATCCCAGGCTATAACGATGCGCTCGGCGCGGAAGCCGGTCTCGTTTTTGACAGGAATGATGATCACCGGTCTGCCCGACTGGAAGATCAACGCCTCCGCCACCATGCGCTCGCTAAGCAGTCCCTCATCGCAGACCCCGGCGACCGCGATGTCGGCGAGGCGCGCGTGATCGGTCGCAATCTCCGGAGTGCTATGGACGTGCGATCGATCGGTAATGACGCATGCTTTGACGCCCTGTTTCTGCGCCGCCATTCGCAAGGCTTCGGCGGCCACGCCCACCTCCTCGTTGCGGCTCCGGATCCGGGAGCGCTCTTCGGCGGCGATATTGTGGCCGTAGGCACCCTTGGGCGTTATCACGTCGAGCTCGAGGACCAGGGCCTCGAGATGCGCTTCAAAGGCGCCGGCTAGACCGAGCGCGTAGGCACCGGCGCTGCGGTCCGGGTCCAGAGTTTCGGAAGCGGCGTGCAGTAGCACCGTCTTGATGGTCATCGTTGTCCTCTCGCTTTCGTTTGCCAGGCATAGGCGGCGCAGTGCCGCAGCGTTTTACTTCGCCTTATTCCGCGGGTTCGGAAATGAGCTTGCCCCGCATGCCATCGACAGCGCCCTCCACCGTTTGGTCGATGGCTTGGCTGTCGATGGCTTTACCAAGGCCATCGATGAGCGCCTCCTCATCGACAATCGCTGTGGCAGCTGCAATCTCGCTGGCGTGCAGCGCTTCGCGTAGCGCGTTCCTTGCGGCCCCTTCTGCCATGTTTTTGGCCGCTTCAAGGTCCACCGCGGAAACAACGGCTTCCGCGACGGCGGTTGTATTGACTGCGGTCGTAGCTTCAGCGCTTCGCTCTGCAGCCTGTTCGCTGGCATTGCTGCACGCGGCGAGCGCTAGCGCCGTAATGGCGGGGAGAATGGTCTTCTTCATCATATTGGTAAGTCCTCTGTCCGGCAAGGCCAGCTATGCGCACGAGATCGCGGCACGCATGGTGACACGGTGGATCACTTGCCTTGCCTTCAGTTTCAGGCTGTAAAGCCGGGCAACCTCGTGGCTGTCGACGCGTTGCTGTGCGAAGCGAAGTAGCTCGTCGATTCGCTGATGCATTTCGATCAGGCGGTACAGGCGCAGGTGCATTCGAATGTCTCCTCTTGTGGACCATTGGTCACCGGAGGATCCGTGCTTCGGGAGCGCGTTGTGCGGGGCCTCGAGCATCGGATCATCCGATGCGGTCCGACATCACGAGACTTGTCTCGCCAGAGGGGCCCGGCCCGCATATCAATAGTGGGGAGCACCGGTACCGCTGTCAATGGCAGAAAATGCTTCACGGATTTTGCAGGGCCTGCCCTTCCGATCAAAACTATGGCTCCGCGAACCGGGTACGCCTTGTCACCACGGAGCGGCAGTCGACGGCGTCGCAGCGCTTGCTCCATCCGTTCAAGCTGCTGCTAACGCGCGGCGGAATTGGAAAGCGGCTCGTGCTTACGAAGCTGCCGAAGGCATCGTCGGCTGCTGCGATGCGCCATCCAACGATCCTCGTGAGTCGGCACGGCTTGAACGGGATTTGCCGCGCCGCGGCCGCGGAATTCCATTTGCGAATGGGGAATCTAGCCGAGGCTCGGCGGACGATTGAACTTGATTGAAGACGCAGGGGACGGCGAGCGCGCTATAGCTGTGCTCACCGGTAACCTGCTGGGGTCCACATCGCTCTGGCGGCGAGGTGCGCGTCGCCGCGCGGTTACCTTGTTAAGTGGTACGATCGAGGGGGCGCCGGGTTCGGATCGCGTCGGCCCCATATTCGACTGGCTCCATCTTATCGAACCGTTGCTTGTTCCGCTTCAAGAGTTGGGCCAGCTGGGCAGCGCGACGCGCGACGCTGGGTCAACGCGGAGGCGAGCAACGCTGCCGACCGTGCCTCTGCGCGATCCTGCCGGCTGACGGGACGGGAGCGCGAAGTGTTGGGCCTCGTTCGGGTCGGCGAGCGCAACAAGCAGATCGCCAGAAAGCTCGACATATCGGCCAGTACACTCAATTTTCAAATAAAGCAGATTGCCGCCATATTAGGCGCGAGCGGAAGCGGACCCGCGGCTCTGGCCCGTTCATCCGCCGAAGCCGGCAACGATCGTGTTGACGTCAAGCCTGGTAGATGAACGGAGGAGCAGGAGGCTGGCGCACCTACCACTCCGACCTTGCGGGAGTTTGTCTTTGGGCTGGCCCGTGTAAACGTTACGATCCCGTTCGTCATCAGGACGATAGGATTTCGCCGTTGAGGGTCACCTCAAGCGCTTACGCTTAAGCCGGCGGACCAAGTTGCACACCACCTGCCTTTTCACTTCGCCCGTTCCAGCGCAGCAACGATATGCTGAGCAAGACGATGGGCGGTCTCGGACAGGCCTGGCGCTTCGATCAACGCTATTTCCGTATCATATAGCGACGGCATATCTGGATCGTCAGTGATTGATATTAGGTACGACGGGACCATCTCTCGGGGCAGCACGGTGATCCCAAGACCTGCGTTAACGGCGGACTGGCTGCCAGAAAGGCTTGTTGATGTGTAGGCTACCCGCCATTTCCGGCCAACTGCCTCCAGAGCGTCGATTGCCCGTTTTCGATAGACGCAGGGCTCAGGCGATACCACCAAAGGAACCGTCCCCAGACCAGCTGCTGCGAGCTGATCGCGCGCCGCCCAGACCAGTGGTTCGCGCCAGACACGCACGCCTTCCAGTCGCGCGGAGGGCTCACGTTTCACCAGGACGAGATCGAAAGCCCCTTCATAGAAACGGCCCAGCAGATTCAGTGTGAGATCGCATGTCACCTCCAGTTCTACCAGCGGGTGAGCCTCAGCGAAGGCGGAGAGCACCGCGGGCAAGTGAACAGTGGCGAAATCCTCCGGTACGCCGACCCGCACTCGTCCCGTCATGTCAGGTTCGAATAGTTCGGCAATTGCCGCATCATTGAGCCGAAGGAGTTGCCGCGCAGGCCCGAGCAGGCGCTCCCCTTCCGGCGTCAAGCTAAGTGATCGGGGTGTGCGCGCAAATACGGCACGACCGATCTGGCCTTCGAGACGTTTGACCTGCAAGCTGATCGTGGATTGCGTCCGGCCCAATCGATCGCCGGCGCGGGTGAAGCTTCCGGTTTCCGCGATCGTCACGAAACAGCGAAGCAGATCAAGATCAAATGTTTTGGTAGCAGGCATGTATGGAGGTTAGCTTTTATCATTTAAATTATCAATGATGGGCATTTCAGAAACTCGTTTCAGAAAACATATATGACGCGTCATAGCGTGGCCCGAAAGGGAGCCTCCATGCAGCTTTTGCGCGTGCAATTATCCAGCAGGCAAAGCTTGTCAGTCGTCAGCATACTCTGGTTCAGCCTCGTAGCAGCCGCTGCCTGGGTTATAGCGATGCCTTCTTTACGTTCGGAATTCGGCCTGTCGTTCACGATCGGACTGCTGACGATCTTTGTCGCGGCGATCATTGCCACGTTTTCCTTACGCTACATGCGGTCGGACAGCCGTTCGGCACGATTCTTCCTTACGCTGAGCGCGCTGGTTGCCTCTGTGCTGACTCTTCTGTTCACAAACAATATACTCGTCCTGGGGGCGGCCTGGTGTTTTAGCGGTTGGCTGCTCGCTGGAGTCATTGGGCACTCGAAGAGCTGGGCCGAAGCCCATGCCGCCGCCCGGCGCACGCGCGCTACCTTCTTTCTTGGTGACACTGCGCTGCTGGCAGCCTTGGCGCTGCTTGGCTGGCATGCGGGCTCGTTACAGCTCGACGGAGTCCTTGCCAGCGCGGTAACGCTGCCAGCCTCTGTGAAATCCGTAGTAGCGCTGCTGTTGGTCGTGACAGCTGCTACCCGTTGCGCTCAACCCCCGTTTGTCGGCTGGCTGCTTTCGTCAATGACAGCCCCGACACCGGTTTCCGCTCTCATGCACGCGGGACTGGTGAACGCCGGTGGCTTCCTGCTGATCCGCTTCGCCCCGTTGCTCGAGGCCGCGCCATTTGCCCGGACGGTTGCCGTCGTCGTGGGCCTTTGTGGCGCGATTTACGGCATTGGCATCATGATGGTGCGGCCTGATGTGAAGCGATCTCTAGCTGGCTCCACGGTGTCGCAGATGGGCTTCATGATCATGAGCTGCGGCTTGGGTGCATACGCCGCCGCCCTGTGGCACATCATCGCCCATGGTCTGTTCAAGGCCTGGCTATTCCTTGGCTCGGGCTCAATGATCGGCATGAAGACCGGCCGAGGAGAAACCCCGCTGTCCGGCCGGATGACCTTGGGCATTGCGACTGGGACTGTCGGCGTTGCAATTTGCATTCTCTCGTTCGGCGAGGGGGACGCCAGCCTCGTGCCGCTACTGCTCGCCATGGCGACTGCCTTCACGACGCTGATTGCGTCGCTTGAGGGCAAGGCTCAAGTGCGCGCAAAGCTGCTGCTGTTACTCGTCGCATTGATCGCATTCCACAGCGTCGGCGTGTTGCTCGCTGGTTTGGTGATCGACAAGGATGCATCGCCGCTGGTACCGGAATGGGTCCATCTGGTCTTGCTGGTTGTCTTCCTCGGTGCATGGACCTGGCAGCAACAGCGCTTTTCAACCGGCCGCGGCCTTCCCATGCGACTGTATGTTCACCTCATCAATGCTGGTGCGCTTCCCGCTACCGGCAACGGAGAAGAGAAATGAACAGGATGGCCCTTCTCAATGCGGTTGAACCTATCTTGAGCCGGACCGAAGTGGCAGGCTTGGTGGCCCTTGCCGCGCGCGCAGTTCCCCCGCTCTGGCCTCTCGAAAGCGCGATTGCGGTCAATCCGCTTGCCGGGTTCGAGGATCTTCCCTTCGACGAGGCGGTCAGCCAGGCAGCGCAACGGTTCGGCGCTCGCCGAAACCTGGCGCTCGCCCAATGGCGCAAACTTCTGGGCATCGGCAAGCTTGAGGAACGGGTGCTGCGCGATGCGGCCATCCAAAAGCTGGGCGGCCTGAACGCCGCCTTCGAGTTGATCGGCCCCGATATCTCGCGGCTGGACCTGCTGATGGCGCGGCTACAGGACCTGCCGGTTGCGCAGGAAGAAAGGGCACCCGCGGCTCTTACTCCCGATGCCGCCTTCATCGCCAAATGGTGCGCCGCTTTCTTTGACCAGGGCCAGGCGACCTTCCCGATGCCCCGCCGCGAGCTTGGTCTCTATCGCGCGACCCTGGCGGCCATCGTCTATGATGCCGAATATCGGGCACTGTCAGGCGAGCTCGGAGAAAAACTTCTGCTGAGTGTGCCGCGTGACCCCCTAGAAGCTATCGCTGAAGGCCTGGCTGCTCTGGGAATCCCACCCGGCAAGGAGGAGGGTAAGCTCGCAGAACTTGTAGCTCGCCTACCCGGCTGGTCAGGCCATATTCGTTGGCGCAACGAGAACGCGGATCCCGACATTTCCGAGACAGGCCCTGCCAGCATGGCTGATCTGCTGGCATTGTGGCTGTTACTCGATCGCAGTGGCGCAGTTACTAAGCTTAGAGGCTCCAAGGAGGGACCTGATACCACAGCGCAATTAGTCGCACATTTCGGTCTGACCGACGAGATTTTGGCCGGTCTCGATAAGGCCGGAAAAGCTCGGCTTTCTGAAATCGCCAGCATGAACGAAGATGCGCTTGGCGGCATATTCCAGATTGCGGCGGAATGGACATACCGCAATACCCTGGTACCCAAGCTCCAGTCGGCCGCGACCAAACTTGCCCCATGCGAGAGGCCCGAAGCCCAGTTAATCTTCTGCATCGATGTACGTTCGGAGCCCTTCAGGCGGGCGCTCGAATCTCAGGGTCGCTTCGAGACATTTGGTTATGCAGGCTTCTTCGGTCTGCCCATCGCATTGCATCGGTTTGGCGATACGCGGCGCAAACGGCTCTTACCAGTGCTGCTCTCGCCGCAGCATGATGTGACCGAAGCGCCTACGCCTGGGCTGGAAAAGGAAGCTGCGGCACTGTCTGCGGGTCAGGAACAGGTCAAGCGGGCGTCTACCCTGCTTGATGTTGGGAAACAGGGTACCGCAACTGCCTTTGCGACTGCTGAAGCAACCGGTCTCGTGGCGGGCCTCCTGATGGCGGCACGCACACTCGCTCCTGGACTCGTCAAGCGGGTCAGTACCGCCGTATCTCCATCCCGTAGCGAAGCCTTGGCTCCAAATCTCGGACAACATAAGGATTATGCCTCGCAGCCGACATTCACCCGCGAGGAGAAAGTCGGCTTTGCGTTGGCTATGTTCAAGTTGACGGGCCTATCAGAGAGGACGGCCCGCCTCGTTGCGCTGGTCGGCCACGGTGGCAGTGCGGTCAACAATCCATATGCGGCGTCGCTGGACTGCGGAGCATGCGGCGGTCACGCTGGTGGCTACAACGCGCGGATCCTCGCCCTCATCTTGAATGATCCGGAAGTTCGGGCCGGGTTGGCGGAAAAAGGCACAGCGATCCCTGAAACGACCTGGTTCGTTGCCGCCGAACACAATACAACGACTGACCAGGTCTTTATATTTGATAGGCGCTGTATACCGGAAAGTCATCAGGATGATGTAAACTCGTTAGTGGAAAGTCTCGCCAAGGCGGGGACAGACAATCGGGAGCGGCGCGCAGCACTGCTCGGACGGACCGCCAATGATCTGCTGATAGGCGCCATGCACTGGGGCGAAGTCCGGCCGGAATGGGGTCTGGCTGGCAATGCGGCTTTCATCGTCGGGCCGCGCGCGCTGACTCGAGAGATCGACCTTGAGGGACGGGCGTTCTTGCACAGCTACGACTGGCAGAGCGACACTGATGGCACCGCTCTGACCACGATCCTGACCGCGCCTATGGTCGTCGCTCAATGGATTAACTGTCAGTATCTGTTCTCTACCATCGACAACGATCGCTACGGCTCGGGCGACAAGGTCACCCAGAATGTCGTCGGCGGTATCGGCGTTTTACAGGGCAACGGCGGCGACCTGAGGGTGGGTCTCCCGCGGCAGTCGCTGTTCACCGACGATGGCGTGCCCTTCCACGTCCCCCAACGGTTGCTGACGATCGTCCTTGCACCTTTCGACCGGGTCCAACGTGTGGTGGAATCGAACGATATTGTAGGGCGTTTGTTCGGCAATAGCTGGGTCATGCTGGTTGTTATCGATCCACAAACCGGCAAGGCGCTGCGCTGGCGTGGGAACGATGAACTGAACGCGGACGCCCCTGTTTTCGCCGCAACTTACAATCTGGAGGCTTGAACATGATCAACGCTGCTTTTGACGATCTTAGTCTGCACCGACTAAAAAAGATCGAGATCGTGCTCTTAGCCGAGGACCAAGTCCTTGTAGAAGAGCTGCTCAAGGCCGCGAGGGTCGGCGGATGGACCATGATACGCGATGTCGCCGGAATGGGTCATAGCGGCTTTCATCAGGGGAAAACCATCTTCAACGACCAAAGTGGGCTCGTTATGTTTGTTGGCGTCGCGGAAGAAAAGATCATCGCCGACGTCGCACGCGGCCTGGCGCGGCTGTTCCAGAAGCGTCCGGGTGTGACCTTCCTGTCCGATGTCGAGGTCATGCGTTCCGACTATTTCTCCAAGGCGACAACCTAGCATTACAGTTGCGGTTTTGACTTTAGATGCGCGCGTCTTGCGGCGGCTTGATGCGCGCGTTGCCAGCATGATCATGCGATGATGCAGGCGGACGACGCGTTCCAGATAGGAACGACAATAGTTGAAGACATAGAGGCCCCCACCAAACCGATCCGACCCGCAATCACGGGTTCAAGCGTATCCGGCAGCCATATCTGCACGAAGGCTTCGGTGGCTGCCGGGATCGGGACGCGAGCAGCGCCATTCACCGCAACATGTGGAGACCGATCAGAATTCATCCTTCACATCCTTCCTCGGGCGCCGCGCCGACCGGGGGAAGAAGCGCCACTTTGTTATTGACCCGCAAAATCTCGGGAGCGAGCCGTGAAGGTTCATCGACGAAGAGCGGCAGTCCCACCAACGTTGCTGCCTCGAACAGCAGTCCGATTTCCACCTTTGGATGGCCCTGTTTTGATTAATTGCAGCGTAGCGCGGGTGATGCCGACCCGGGCTGACAGGTCAGCCTCGGACATCTTGCGCTGTTTGCGTGCGAGGCGAATGAGCCTACCCATCATGTTCAGTGCTTCGCGCGTTATGCGAGATCAGTGCGAGTACGCTCTTTCACGTGAAAAAATGCCGTTATAGCGGTCACAAAATAGCATTGTGACCGCTATAACGGTCAACAGCATAACCCTCAGGGAAAAATCTTCAAAGAGCAATATGACGGCCATTTTCGAGGAACTAAGGCACGGACAGCCGGCCAGTTGATCGGCGCGACGTAAGCATCATTGCCTTTACCAGTTGCTTGAAACACCAACGATATCTATCGCTTGAAATAGCAAGAATAGCCGGCTCCTGTCCCGGGGAGCCACACCTTTTCCTGACATCAGCACTGCCTGTCCCGCGCCTGAACGGCGTTGAGAGATTTCAAGCGGCCGCTTTGAGCGCCTCGATCCGCTTCAGGCAGAGGTCTTCAATGAGGCCGCGCAGCACGACGCGGCTGCCGACCCAGTTCGGTTCCTCGGCCGTGACGCGGTCATGCCGCGCGTAGCGCACCTTCACATAGGCCGCACGGAGCAACTCGTCGAACCACCGTTCGAACTTCGTGGCGCCCGGCCACACATCGCGAAGGCGGGGTTCCAGCGCGATCAGGTTGCGTCTACCTGAACCGTGAATCGCTATCTGAACGATTGATGAGAGGCACAGGGTCGAAATATGGAGCAGCAACAGCCTGTCACAGCCTGGAACGAATTCCCCGCGAGCCGTGTGGGATGGACTGCTGTGGCAGTGCTGTTCCTGTTTACCGTACTGTCCGTTCTCGATCGTAACCTGCTCACCTTGCTGGTGGGACCGATCAAGGCGGACCTGGGCTTATCCGATGTACAACTGAGCTTGCTCTACGGCCTTGCCTTCGCGATCTTCTACGCGGTGATGGGCTTGCCTTCGGGCTGGATGATCGACAGGTTCCAGCGGCGCGTCGTCATTTTCTGGGGCGTGGTCGTGTGGAGTTTCGCCACACTCATGACCGGTTTTGCGCAGAGCTATTCGACGCTCTTTGGGGCTCGTGCGGTCGTCGGCGCCGGCGAGGCGGTGCTGGTGCCAGGATCGCACTCCATCATTGGCGACCTGTTTCCGCGCGAGAAGATGGCAATGCCGATGTCCGTATCGGCACTCGGCATCAAGGTCGGCCAAGGTCTTGCACTGTTGATCGGCGGCGCGCTCACCACATTGTTCGTGCCCGACAAGCTTTACATGCTGCCGTTCCTCGGAGAGTTGCGCGGCTGGCACCTGATCTTCATCGTTGTCGGTGCACCAGGTATGCTCATGGCGTTCCTGATCTTTCTGATCCCCGAACCAAAACGGCGCATACAGCCGACCTTCCACGCGGCCTCCAAGGCCGCAGGTTACGATGTCTATCTGAAATTCGTGCGGCAGCATCTCCGCTTCTATATCAGCCATCACCTTGGAATTCTTCTCTACGGCATGACGGCCCTGTCCGTGATCACATGGGCGCCCGCCTATCTTGGCCGCGTACATGATTGGGAAGAGAGCCGCATCGGGCTTTGGCTCGGTACGGCGCTGCTCATGGGAACATGTGCGGGAATGCCGCTTCACGGTTTCCTTGCCGACCGTTTCTTCCAGCGCGGCGTCACGGACATCCATTTACGCTATACAGCGATCTCGGCGATCATCGGCTGGCCGATCGGCATTGCCGCGTTCATGGTCGGCAATCCTTATCTCGCGGTGATGCTGATCGGGTTGCTGTTCTTCGTGATCTCGACCTACGGTGGACTATCTATCGTCGCGGTTCAGGCGATCGTGCCGAGCGACCTGCGCGGCAAGGCGTCGTCGATCATGCTGCTCATCATCGGCATGGGCGGCACCATTCTCGGTCCGCTCGTCGTCGCGCTGATCACGGACTACGGATTCAAAGATGCGAAGCAGGTCGGCAGCGCCATCCTGATTTGTGTGGCGATCGGGCTGCCGCTTACCGCCGCCGTGCTTTCACGTGCGCTCGCGCCAATGCGCGGTATGATCGCGGACGCGAAAGCACGGGACGCCGCGACGACCGCCGCGGCATAGTCCTCAACTCGTGCGGATCCAGACGCCCTTGGTGTTGAGGTACGCCTCGATGTGCTCGGCACCGCCCTCGCGGCCATAACCGCTCAGCTTGTAGCCACCGAAAGGCACCGCCGGGTCCATCGCCATGTAATGATTCACCCAGATTGACCCAGCGCGAATACGCCGGATCGCCGCGTGCGCCTTGGTGATATCGCGCGTCCACACACCGCCCGCAAGGCCGAAGCGCGTGGCGTTGGCGCGTGTGATCACCTCGTCGAAATCGTCGAACGGGAACGCGCAGACGACCGGCCCGAAGATTTCTTCCTGCGCGATCCGCATGTCGTCCTTCACATCGGAGAACACGGTCGGCGTGACGAACCAACCTTTCGCGAGTTCGCCTTCGGTGACACGGGTGCCGCCCGAGACCACCCGCGCCCCCTCTTCCGGCCCGAGCGCCATATACGACGTCACCCGGTCGAATTGACGCGATGAGACGATCGGACCCAGCCGCGTTTCTGGATCCGTGCTGACTCCGATCTTCAGCGTCCTTCCGAAGTCAGCGACACGCGCGACGAATTCGTCGTGGATGGACCGCTCGACGAACAGACGCGTGCCCGCGGCGCATACCTGCCCGCAATTGGAGAACACCGCCATCGCGGCACCCTGCACCGCGAGGTCGAGATCGGCATCCGCGAACACGATGTTCGGCGACTTGCCGCCGAGTTCCATTGTCACGCGCTTGGCGGTAGCGGCGGAGGCCTCGATAATCTTTCGCCCCGTCTCACCCGACCCCGTAAAAGTGATCTTGTCCACATCGGGATGACGGGACAGCGCCGCACCGACCACGCCGAAGCCGGTCAGCACATTGACGACGCCGGGCGGAACCCCCGCTTCGAGGCAGAGCGCACCGAAGTGCAGCGGTGTCAGCGATCCATCCTCCGCGGCTTTCAGAACCACGGTGCAGCCGGTCGCAAGCGCAGGCGCTATCTTCCACGCCGCGCTGAACAGCGGTCCGTTCCACGGGATGATCGCGCCGACGACACCCACCGGCTCCTTCAGCGTGTAGGAGAGCACGTCGAGCGGATGGGAATTCGCCAGCGTTTCGCCGTGGATCGCTGTCGCCATGCCCGCGAAATGCCGGAGGCCGCGCGCGACGATACCCGCCACGCGCACGGAATCGGTGATCGGCCGCCCCATCTCGAGCGTATCGAGCATCGCGAGTTCATCACCGTCGCGTTCGACGAGATCGGCAAGGCGCAGCAGGATGCGCTGACGCTCGGCGGGCTTGAAACGGCTCCACGGGCCTTCGAAGGCTGCGCGCGCCGCCGCGACGGCGCGGTCGACATCCGCCTCGTCGGCCATTGCAATCTGCGCAAGCACCACGCCCGTCGACGGATTCAGCGTGGGGAACGTCTGGCCGGAAAGCGCATCGACCCATTCGCCGCCAATCAGCATTTTCTTGGGGCCGCCGGAAAGCGAGGCCGGTATCGTTGGCGTTCCAGTCATCATCGTTACCTTCCGTGAAATCGTGCCGCCCGCTTTTCCTTAAATGCCGCTGCGATCAGTCCCCGCCTTCCGAAACGTGGTTCAGGATCGTCTCGTCAGACATTCGCGGGCTCCATCACCTCGCGCATTCCGCGCCGCCCGAAGGCGAACAGCAGTGTCGCCGGGACCAGCACACAAAGCACGGTTGCGATCAACGAGATACCGACCTTCTGCTCGTCGCGGAGAACCATATCGGTAATGAGCCCGACCATCGCCGGGCCACCCGCCATCGCAACAAGCCCAGTGCTGAGCACATAGAGCGCCGACACGCGCCCGCGTAGCCGCTGCGGCGTTACGACCTGTACCACTGCTGGTCCCATGCTCGCCGTTGAAAGAATGAACGTCATGTATAGCCCATATAGAACGACCGTCGCCCACGCGTTCGTCATCAGGAACGCCGCGACGCCGCAGGGAATGGCGAAGAAGGCGGTCGCCATGCACCAGAAGAGGTGCGCGTCCTTGCGTCCACCTTTGAACAGCTTGTCGACGATCCATCCGTGGACGGGCAGCGTCGCGGCGGAGAGAATCTGCGCGATGCCGAGTACGATGCCGATGCGCGCCGGTTCCCAGCCGTGCGCGCGTACCAAATAGGTCGGTGTCCAGAGTTGCAGCCCGATCGTCACAGAGTAAGTGAGACCGAAGCCCAGGAAGATCGCAGTGAACAGCCGCTTGCGTTGCTTCAGGAACTGGATCGCCTCGCCGTATCCGGCGTTGGACTGCGCGGCGGGCGCAGCGCGACGCTTCGGCTCGCGGAACAGGAATACGAGGAAAGCCATCGCGATACCGGGCGCACCGGTGATGATGAAAACCTGCTGCCAAGGCTCCATCATGCCGAGGATAGGCCATTCGACAGGCCCTGCCTTCATCACGGCCTCAACGATCGGCCCACCGAGCAGGAACACGATGCCCGCCCCCATCACGCCGCCCATCACGAACACGGACATGGCGAGCGATACCTTGTGCGGCGGGAAGCTGTCTCCGATGATCGAATAGCTGCCCGTGCCGAAACCGGATTCACCGGCGCCCACCGCCGCGCGCGCCACGAACAGCGCGCCGAAGTTGCGGGCGAGGCCGCAACCGGCGGCGGCGAGACTCCAGACCGTGATCGAGACGAACAATACCCAGCGTCGGCTATAGCGATCGAGTGCAACGCCCACGGGGATGGCGCACAGGCAGAACAGCAGCGCGAAGGCCGGGCCTTGCAGCAGGCTGATCTGGAAATCCGAAAGCCCGAGGTCCGCCTTGATCGGCTCGACGAGGAGCGCGATGATGTAGCGGTCGGTCAGGGACAGGATGTAGAGCAGGAAGAGGATGGAAACCGTCAGCCAGCCGGTTGCGGGACTCGGATAGTCGGTATCCTGTGGCGCGACCTGTGACATGGCGAACTCCCCGAACCTTCGCTTTAGAGCCTGTCTCGCGAGCACCTGCGAAGGCCGTTCGACGCCAAACTCATTATTGCACCATAGGTCAATTTATGCCGGAGCGCCGCAACGCTTGCAACGCCTATCTTTGATCGCCCCAACAGACGGGGGTCATATCGCGCCGAGGCCCTTCGCCTTTTCCGGATCGTAAGCGGTACGATTCATCTGGAACTGATCCGAATTCCGGACATACCAGCCCGCACCGTGCGTTCTACCGATCAGCTTCATGGCAGGCGTATCGAGATAGAGCCTGTCCACATCCGTGATGAATTCGTCACCGATATGCGCCATCAGGATTTCACCGATCACGATGGTCTGCCGCACGCCGATATCGAGCGCGGCGACCTTGCGGCATTCGAAGCTGACAGGGCTGGTCGCGATACGCGGCGGCTTCACGAGCACCGACGGCACGGTTTCGACGTCCGCGTATATGGCTTCGTTCAGTTCCGGCGGCGCGGATACGCTGGTTTCGTTCATCTTGACCGCATCGTCTTCCGACACGAGGTTCACCACGAACTCACCCGTTGCGATGATGTTCGTCGCGGTGTCCTTGAGAGCGTGGTTCTCGTCCTTCAGCAGCCCCAGCGCCACCAGCGGCGGTTCGACGCCCACACAGTTGAAGAAGCTGTACGGCGCGACGTTGAGCACGCCTTTGGCGGACAGCGTCGTCGTCCAGGCGATGGGACGCGGCGTGATCGTGGAATTCACGATCTTGTAGTTCACCGGCATCGGCAGATTACGCATGTCGAACTGCATTGTCGCCCTTTCAGCCAGCCGGCTTGCTCGCCTTCGCGGCGGCTGCACGCGCGACGAAGGCCTCGCGAGCCCGCACCACCTCGTCGCCCGCCTGGCAGGTATGACAGTAAGAGAGTTCCAGCGCATGACTGACGGCGAGGTCGGACGTGTCCGAAATCTGGAGCAGACGTTTCGTGAGCTCAACCGCATGGCGGTTGCCGCTACCGATGTCGGATGCGAATGTAAGTGCCGCTTCGACCACCGCCCCTTCCGGCTCGAGCCGGCTGACAAGCCCCGCAGCAAGCGCTTCGTCGGCGTCAAGATAGCGCCCCGAGAAGATGATCTCGGCGGCGCGGTGCCGCCCGAGTTGCCGAGAGAGGAACCACGCCGCGCCACCATCCGGCACAAGTCCGAAGGTTAGGAACGGCGCTCCGAAACGAGCCGTTTTCGACGCGAAGATCATGTCGCACGCCATGGCGAGGCTCCAGGACACGCCGAATGCGCCGCCTTCCACTGCGGCTATCGTCGGCGCCGGCAGCGCGCGCAGGCGTGCGATGATGCGCTGCCCCATTTCAAGCCGCGCCGCGAGGCGCTGCGCTCCGTCGCCGCGAGACGGCGGCGTCTTCACGTCACCGCCGCTGCTGAAATAGCCGCCAGCTCCACACAGCACGACCGCGCGCGGCAAATCGGTCTCCAGCGTGTCGAGCGCCTGCGAGAACTGCTCCCACATCGCGAACGAGACGGTATTGCGCGCTTTCGGACGATTGAGCGTCAGCAGGGCAACATCATCATCCCTGCGCTCGAAAATCAGTTCCTGCTCAGCCGCAGCGTCCGATTCGGCCATGATCGATCCTTCCCCAAGCCTTTCCTGCACCAAACGCGGGTATCATGGAAAGTGCAAGAAATTTTGCATCGCGGGATATAATTAGGCTGCCGACACCTTGCGCGGCGCAGCGAAGACCGGGATCGAGGACAGTCCCTCCTCGTCAATGCGCGTAAGGAGTTCCTCGATCTCCTTGCGCGCGGCGCCCCGCGTTGCGCCGCTCATGAAGGTCAGATAGCTGCGTGCCAGGCGCGGCACGATCTCGTCGTCGCCGATGCGCCCGCGCGCCCAGTCGTTGATCGTGGCATATTCGTAGCGGACGATATCGTCGGCCAGCTTCTCTACATCCACCCACGGCTGCAGATGCTTGCGGATCTGCAGGTTGCGGATCCAGCCGAGGTTTGGCCGCGTTCCCATGGAATGCATCGCGGTCCAGATGTCCGGGTCGGTGTCCGGGCTGAAATAGAGTCCCATGATGGCGCGGATGTAGTTGCGGATCTTGCGGTTGCGCTGCACCACCGCGACGATCCGCTCCAGATTGTGCATGAGGGTGCCGGGGTCGCTGTTGTACGGGATACGAGCGAGATACTCGTCGAAATACTCCTGAATAGCGGCAGCGATCATCCGCTCGCGCGTCTGGAAGGCATTGTAGAGCGTGCGCTTCGCCACACCGGCGCGTTTACCGATCTCGTTCATGCTGAGCGCCGAAACGCCCTGCTCCGAGATCATCTTGCGGGTTTCTTCAAGGATACGGCTCCGCCGCGCGCGAATGGCCGGGCTCGAATAGGTCTGCGGCCTCTCGGTGACTTCGTTCAGCAAACGCACGGTCCCTTAAAGATCCCCATGAAGCGCATAAACTGCGTGTCAGACGAAAATTCATGACCGCTCTTGCCGCTGGCGTCAACCGCGCGGCGGCTCAGGCGGCGGCGATCACGGTTCTGTCACCAACCAGCTTTTCGATCACATCCGAAGTATAGCCGAGTTCCGCCAGCAACGAACGGCTGTGCTCACCGAGCCGGGGTGCGGTCGAGCGCTTCAGCCCCGGCGTGCCCTTGAGGTGCGTTACAAGGCCGATCTCACGGATCGGCCCGTGGATCGAATCCGCCTGATCGAACAGGCGTCCGCCTTTTTCCGCCCAGCCTTCATGGAAGAAACCCGGAATCCAGGGATCCTCGACCGCGATCTCGCAGGGCGCGCCCGCGGCATCCAGCTTTGCGAAGGCCTCGGCGCTCGTCAGCGCGGCGAAGACCGGCTCCAACTCTGCTTCCAGCGCCCGGCGGTTCCCGGTGCGGGCATGCGGGCTTGCGAAGCGCGCATCCTCAACAAGGCTCGGCTTGCCAATGGCCCCGGCCAGCGCCGCGAAGCGCTGATTGTCCTCGCAAGCGATCGCCAGCCAACCGTCCTTCGTCCGGAACAGCCGATCAAGCGCGCTGAAACCCATCTGCTGCTGGTCGAGACGCAGCCCCCAGACGATATCGCGGTTGCTGTCGAGGAAATGTTCGGAGGTCGTGAACAGGCTGGAATGGACCTGCGGACATTCGAGGTAATCGCCCTGCCCGGTCCGGTAGCGGTGCTCTAGTGCCATCAGAACGCCGACCGCGCCGAGGAAGCCGTTGTTGTAGTCCTCGTTGCCGAACACGCTCGGCACCGGATCGTTGCCTTCGCCGCCACCTTCGTAAAGCAGGCCGCAGAAGCCCGAAATGAGAGGCGCGAAGCTCTTCAGCTTCGATTTCGGGCCGGAGGAGCCATAGCCCGGAAGGTAGGCGTAGATGAGGTCCGACTTGATCTTGACGAGATCGTCGTAGCCGATGCCCGCCTTCTCGGCCTTGCCCGGTCGCCAGTTGTGCATAACAACGTCGGCGGTGGCGACGAGCTTGCGGACGACCTCCAGTCCTTCGGCCGATTTGATGTTGAGCGCGATGCCGCGCTTGCCGCGCTGGCACGCCTCGAACGGATCAGGAAGCGGGCGCATCTGGTCTCCCGTGGGGGTTTCCACCTTGATGACGTCCGCGCCCATGTCGGCCATCAGCTTGCCTGCGTAACCACAAGCGAAGAACGAGCTGAAGTCCACAATCCGGATACCTTCAAGCGCGTGTGAAAGCCGCTTGCCAGTGGGTGTAAACGCACGCCTTGGCGCAGCGAGGAGCGCCGGAAGCTTGCCGTTGTCGGCGCCGACCTTCGGCGCGGCCACGATGCTCGCGGCACCCGCGCTGCGATAACGGATCGCCGGGCCGGCCTGATGCACGGTGCCAAGATCGGGATCGGCGATCTCGATGCGCTGGCCCATATGTTCCACCTGCGGATCGAGCAACGCTTCGGCCGGGCGCAGCACCGGGAGTGTCGCGATGTCGTTCGCGTAGAACAGTTCCAGCCATTCGGCGCGCGGCTTCTTCTTGAACGCATCATAGATATCGACGCGTACCGCCCTGTATTCCTCTTCCTCGAGCGGAATTGCCATTTCGGGGCCGTTCACGGCCTTCACGCGGTCGCCGAAGCCGAGCAGGTCGGTCAGCACCTTGAACGCGCCGGGGCCGCCGCTGTGCACCTGCAGGAATTCGCCGTCGCCGCACTGGAAGAGGCCGGTGATGAGGCGCGTGTAGCCAAACGGCGTGCCCTTCGTGGAGGCCTTGCCGCCGCGCGCGATATAGGACTTCCCCTCCGGGTGATACCACCAGTTCATCGGGGACTGGGCGAGGAAGCTGTCGAGCAGCGACGCCTCGACGCCCTGTCCCTGGCCGGTTTCGTGGCGCGCGCGCAGGGCCGAGAGAATGTCGATCGCCGCGAGGAACGCCTGCCCGTAGTGCAGACCCGGATGCCCCAGATAGAACGGCGTGTCAGGCCGATGCGGATTGCCCTTCTCCACCATCGCGCCCAGCCGCGCGGCGGCGAGCGACTCGCCGTAGGGGCGGTCAGCGAATGGCGTGTCCGCGCCGTAAGCTGTAAGCGCGCAGACGATGAGCGCGGGGAACTGCGCATTCAATGTTTCGGCATCGAGCCCGAGCGCCTTCGCCTCGCCGTCCGCGAGCGAGTGGATAAAGACGTCCGCCGTGGCCAGCAGGCCGAGCAGCGTATCCTTTTCATCCGCGATATCGAGTTCCACGCTCGTCTTGCCGCGTTCCCAGCCCTTGCGCAGCGGCAGATGCGAGAAGGCGAGACCGCCTTTTGGCTCGATGCGGATCACCTCTGCACCATGGTCGGCCAGCAGGACGCCGGCGATCGAACCCGCCATCACGCTGGAGGCGTCGACGATCCTCAATCCATCAAGTGGTCCGGACATTCTTTTCTCTCCCGATATCGCTTCAGGCCGGCACGAAACCCGGCAGCACATGTTCACCCGCCGCTATGGGAGACAGCTTCACACGCATCCCGCAGACAGGCTCGGCATCGCCGACCAGGAGCGAAATGATCCGCGTCTGCGGGGCTTCCGCCGGCTCGACGAGCAGGATGGTGTGCGGCACGCTCGCCGGATCGGCGCCGGGCAGCAGGCTGCGTTCGACCGTAGTGAACGAATAGATCGTCCCCTCGCCCGAAAGCGGCTTCCAGACAGCGTGACTTTCCGGATGGCAGGGCAGCACCTCAGGCGGATACCAGTAGAACGTTCCACATTCCGGACAGGCGGTAATCCTGAGCTCGCCCGCCGCAAGCCCCTCGTAGAAGGGTTTGCAAAGGTCGGTGTCGAGACGCGGCGGAAAGTTCGGAACACCCATGATCATTGGTCCCGCGTAAGGATGGTCGTGGCGTGCGTGTTGCCGCCGAGCCCGGCGACTGCGCAGACGGATGCGTCCGCGACCTGCGCTTCGCCGCGCACGCGGCGAAGCTGCCGCACGCCTTCGATGAGGAGGTTGATGCCCGGCACATAGCCGCCCGACATATGCCCGCCGCTGGTGTTGACCGGCATCTTCCCGCCCGGCGCGGCGTGGCCAGCATGATAGAAGCGTGCGCCCTCGCCCTTTTCGCAGAAACCGAGCATTTCGGTTTGCAGGATCGCGGAGATGCTGAAGCAGTCATAAACCTGCGCGACATTCACGTCCGCTGCCGTGATGCCCGCCGCAGCATACGCCGCTTCGGCCGAGCGGCGCCCCGGCAGGTCGAGGAGATCATGCCGCTGCGTCAGCACGGTTGACATCGGTTCGGGGTTCGACGCGATGCCGATGCCTGCGACCACTGCGGGTGGCTTCGCGAGGTCACGTGCACGTTCCAGCGTTGTCACCAGATAGGCGCCGGCGCCGTCGGTCATCAGGCAGCAATCGGCAACGCGCATCGGTCGCGCTACCATCGGGCTCTTGCGGTAGCCTTCCATGTCCATCGGTTCGCGCTTCTGCGCGTCCGGGTTCAGTACGGCCCATTTGCGATAGGTTAGCGCCACCGAGGCCAGCTCTTCCTCGGAAAGCCCGAATTCATGCGCGTAGCGGTTGGCAAGGACGGCGAAATAGGCGGGCTGGCCGAAGTAGCCCACCGGCATTTCGAGGTCGACCTTCAGCGGCTCGGCAAGGTGCGTGGTGCGCGGGCCGCCGGGTTTCGAGCATTTGATGGCGTAATAGACAAGCACATGCTTCGCGAGGCCGGACTGTACGGCAAGCTGTGCGAGCTGGAGTCCGCTGCCCACCGTCGCGGTGCCCGCGACGACGGACGTGGCGGCGCTGAAACCCCGATCGGCGACGCCGAGCGCGAAAGCCAGTTCATCAACGTGATCGACGCTTCCGCACGACACGAAGCCGTCGATGTCAGCGATGCCGAGGCCGGCATCGGCGACCGCCTTGCGCGCGGCTTCTACGGTCATGTCCAGCGTCGTGCGCGGCGTCGCCCGCACGAACGCCGTTTCACCTATGCCCGCGATTGCCGCTTTGGCGCCTGCCATATCGAACCCTTACCCAAATTTGCACCAAGGTATATATTTTTCCGGTAAGCCGATCCAGTGCAAAAGAGACGTATCACACGTCCTTGAACGTCTTGCCCTCCGCCGCAAGCCTCTCGATGAGCGGTGACGGCGCAAAATCATCGCCATGCGCGGCGCGCAGCGCATTCAGCTTTTCCAGAACCGTGGCAGGACCTTCGAGGTCGGCCCAGAACATCGGCCCGCCGCGGTAGCGCGGCCAGCCGTAGCCGGTGATCCAGACGACATCGACATCTGAAGACCGCGCGGCAATGCCTTCATCAAGGATACGCGCGCCTTCGTTCACCATCGCGTAGAGGATGCGGTCGTGAATCTCGTCGTCGCCGATCGTGCGGCGCTGAATGCCCTGACGCGCCGCGAAATCCTCGATCACCTTTGCCGCCACCGGCGACGGCGTCTGTTTGCGGTTCTCGTCATAGTCGTAATAGCCGGCCTTCGTCTTCTGACCGTGCCGCCCCATCTCGTTCAGGATTTCGCGTACCGTCGAGGAGCTTGTCCTGGCCCGGTCCCAGCCCACGTCGAGCCCCACGAGGTCGCGCATCTGAAAGTGCCCCATCGGGAAACCGAAATCGTAGAGAACGCGATCGACGTCCTGCGGCGTCGCACCTTCGAGGATCAGCTTGTCCGATTGCGTATTGCGCGCCGCGAGAATGCGGTTGCCGACGAAGCCGAAGCCGTTGCCCACCGTCACGCCGATCTTGCCGATTGTCTTCGAGAGCTTGACCGCCGTCGCCACCACCTCAGGCCTCGTATCCTTCGTGCGGACGATCTCCAGCAATTTCATGACGTTGGCTGGTGAGAAGAAGTGCAGGCCGAGCACACTTTCCGGACGCTTCGTGGCCGCCGCGATCTGATCCACATCGAGATAGCTGGTATTCGTTGCGAGGATGGCACCCGGCTTCGCGATGGCGTCGAGCCGCGCGAACACGTCCCGCTTTACGTCGATCTGCTCGAACACCGCCTCGATGGCGAGGTCGCAGTCGGAAAGATCACCGAGGTCGATCGAACCGGTGAGCAGCCCCATGCGCTTTTCGACGTCTTCGGCCTTCAGACGCCCCTTTTTCACGGTCGCGTCGTAGTTGCCCCGAATGATGCCGAGGCCGCGATCGAGGCCCGCCTGCGCCGTCTCCACGATGGTGACAGGAATGCCAACGTTCAGGAAGTTCATGGCGATGCCGCCGCCCATCGTGCCCGCGCCGATGACGCCGACCCTGGCGATCGGCAGCGTCGGCATATCGGCAGGAATGTCGTCCACTTTCGCCGCCTGGCGTTCCGCGAAGAACACGTGCCGCTGCGCGGCGGATTGGCTGTCCTTCATCAGTTCGTCGAAGAGCGCGCGTTCGCGGACCAAGGCATCCTCGAACGGCAGGTCGCTCACCGCCGTCTCGATGCAGCGGATATTGTACTCGGGCGCAAGGAAACCGCGGAACTGGCGGGCGTTCGCCTTGCGGAAATCGTCAAAGATGCCAGGGTTGGCGCGCGCTTCCTCCAGCTTTTCGGCGCGGTCGCGCACTTTCAGCAGCGGCAGGCCTTCATCGAGAACCCTGTTCGCGAAGTCGATGGCGGCTGCGCGCAGCCCGCCCTCCTCCGCCAGCGCATCGAGAAGACCCATCGCGTGCGCCTCCTTCGCGGAGATCGGGTTGCCGCTCGTCACCATCTCGAGCGCCTTCCGCACGCCCACCACGCGCGGCAGGCGCTGCGTGCCGCCCGCACCCGGCAACAGACCGAGCTTCACTTCGGGAAGGCCGCACTTCGCCGACGGAACGGCGATGCGGTAGTGCGCGACGAGCGCAAGCTCCAGCCCGCCGCCGAGCGCCGTGCCGTGGATCGCGGCAACAATCGGCTTGGTCGCGTTCTCGACGATCTTCTGGAGCCCCCGCAGCGACGGCTCCACCTGCGGCTTGCCGAACTCCGTGATGTCCGCGCCTGCAAAGAAGGTGCGCCCCTCGCAGATCAGGACGACTGCCCCTACCGCATCGTCTGTGATCGCCTTCTCAACCGCATCGGCAATCCCCTGCCGCACGGCGTTCGACAGTGCGTTTACGGGCGGAGAATCAACGGTAACGACCGCGATCCGGCCATCCGCTTCGTAGGTAGTGACGTCATTGACCTTCATTGTGACCTCTGCTGACCGATGCGCGCGGATCGGCGGCTTGCATCTCGCGCGCTCGTTTACGGATAAAGTGCTGGAGGCCGACGATCTCCTCGTCGGACAGCTCCTCGAAGCGCGGCATCCCGCGCTCGATCAGAATGCCCTCGCGCAATACCGTCTTCATGGCCTCGAAATTCAAAGGCATGGCCGAGCGTAGCAGATCAGGCGACGCACCGCCGGAAAGCGCCGTCGGGCCATGGCAGATCGAGCAGCGCTGCGCATACACCGTCTCGCCGAGCGAAGCGCGCGACGGCAGCACCTTGAACGCCGGATCCTCGGCGATCGGGATATCGACTCGCTCGGCAGGTGGCAGCTTCGCGGTGCCGCCCAGCGCAAACGTCAGCACACGCCACTGCTGCGTATAATAGTTCCATTCGCGCTCAAGCCCTGCCGCGCCCTGGAAACGCGACCCCGCGATCACCGTGATGTACTGCTTCCCGCCCGCGAGATACGTGATCGGCTGCGCCATCACCGCCGTCTGTGCATCGAACGACCAAAGCACCTTCCCCGTATCCGCCGCCATGACAGTAAATTCGCCCGCCGCGCGGCCTTGCAGCAGCAGGTTACCCGCTGTCGTCGCCGTACCGCCGCCGCCGCGCATTCCCGGATAAGGCCGGCGCCAGACCTCTCGCTGCCGCGCCGGATCCCACGCCAGCAGCGCGCTCGATGCCGGCCGGGGCTTCAGATCGGCGGGCGGCGTGCCCGTACCGACGCTGAGACGCTGGCCGTCGAGATGTTTCCATTCCGCCAGAGGCCCGCTCGGGTCGGTATACGCCCGCCCCTGATCGAGAACCGGAATGTAGACGAGGCCCGTTCCCGGATTGAACGACATCGCCTCCACATTGTGCGCACCGTAGGGCGATGGATAGACAATCGTGGCCTTGCCCGCTGGATAGCGCGCCTCCGGGCGTTCGACAGGGCGCCCGGTCTCAACGTCGATGCGGTCCGCCCAGTTTACGGGCACGATCTTCTCGGCAGAGATCAATTTCCCGGTCTCGCGGTCGAGCACGTAGAAGAAGCCGTTCTTCGGCGCGTGCAGCAGCACCTCGCGTTTCTTGTCGTCGATATCAAGTTCGGCAAGTTCGATATCCATCGCCGAGTTGAAATCCCACGTTTCGCCCGGGTTCGTCTGGTAGTGCCAGACGTATTCGCCGGTATCGGCATCGAGCGCGATGATCGAACAGAGGAACAAATTGTCGCCGCCTTCAGGGCTGCGGATCTTCTGGTTCCACGGCGCGCCGTTGCCGACGCCGATATAGATGCGGTTGTATTTGGGATCGTAGGCCATGGCGTTCCACGCTGTGCCGCCGCCGCCGTATTTCCACCATTCGCCCGTCCACGTCTTCGCGGCCATTTCCATGGCCTTGTTCTCGAAACCGTCTGCGGGGTTGCCGGGAACGGTGTGGAAGCGCCACACCTGCTTGCCGGTCTTCTGGTCATAAGCCGTCACATAACCGCGCACGGGCCCGAAATCCGCTCCGCCATGCCCAATCGCCACCTTGTCACCGAACACCCAGGGCGCACCCGTGATGTAGCGGCTGTCGTCGGGTTCGATCGTCATCGCGCTCCAGCGCGGCTTGCCGGTCTTCGCATCGATGGCGATCAACCGCCCATCGATGGTGCCGGTGAAGATGAGGCCATTCGCATAGGCGATGCCGCGGCTTCCCCATGCGGCGCGCAGCTTGTGGCCCGCCGCTTTCGGCGCTTCGGGATCATATCGCCACAATTCCTTGCCGGTCGCGGCGTCCATGGCGTGAACAACGCTGTAGCCCGCCGCGAAATAGAGCACGCCATCGACCGCCACCGGCGCGGACAGGCTGCTCGGCCCCACGTCGATGTCGTGATACCAGGCAAGGCCCAGTTTCGCGGCATTTCCCGTATCGATTTCTTTCAGCGGACTGTAGTGCGCTTCATCGACAGGCCCGCCGTAGCCGGGCCAATCCGCACCGTCGACAACGGACGGGCTGTCGCCAAGACATCCGCTGAGAAGGGCACAGGCAAGAATAGCAAGGACCTGCCCCGACCACTTGCGCATCAGCAGGACATGCCGCTCATTTCGGTGATGCCTGCGGAGCAGACTCCATCGATGCCAGCGCTTCGCGCGCGCGTTGGCGGATGTAATGCTGAAGCCCCTCGATCTCGCCATCGGTCAACTGCTCGAAACGCGGCATGCCATTCTGCATCAGTTCGCCATCCCGCACCACGGCGGCCAGCGATTCGAATGCCATCGGGGCCCCTGCCTTGCGCAGGTCCGGCGCCGCGCCGCCCGCGATCATGCCAACGCCGTGGCAGACGATGCAGGCCGTGTTGTAGAGGGCACTGCCGATCTTCGCCTTTTCGGCATCCACCACGAAACTTTCATCATCCGCGATGGGCATTTCGACCGGCTCATCGTCCGGCAGTACAGCCTTGCCATTCAGCGCGAACGTCAGCACGCGCCGCTTCTGCCCGTAATAGTCCCAGGTCGGTGCCGTGCCATAGCTCGATCGCCAACCGGTGATGACGGTCAGATACTGGCGTCCGTCCACCGTGTAGGTGATCGGGTTCGAAAGGATGCCGTTCTGCGCATTGAACGACCACAGCGGCTTGCCGCTGTTCGCCGCATAGGCGACGAGCTTGCCTTCCGCATTGCCCTGCACGACGAGGTTTCCCGCCGTCGTCAGTACGCCGCCGCTGAACGCGCCCTTCATGGGCACGCGCCAGGCTTCCTTCTGCCGCACGGGATCCCATGCCTGCAGGAAACTGATTGGCGGCGGCACGGTCATCCCCGGCGGCGCGGCGCCAAGGCCGGTGTTGATGTACATACCCGGCCGATGCCGCCATTTCGACAAATCGGCCGGCGCGTCCACATAGACGCGGCCGCCCTCATTCGCCGGAATGTAGGCAAGGCCCGTCTGCGGGCTGAACGCCATCGCCTGAACACCGTGCGCGCCGTTCGGGAACGGATAGATGATCACCGGCTTGCCGTCCGGATAGCGGGCATCCGGCGTTTCCACGGGCCGCCCCGTCTTCAGGTCGATCCGCTCGGCCCACGTGACCTTGGAGAATTTCTCGGCCGACACCAGCTTCCCGGTCTTGCGGTCGATCACATAGAAGAAGCCGTTCTTCGGCGCGTGAATGATGACTGGACGAACCTTGCCGCCGATCTTCAGATCGGCGAGCTGGATGTCCATCGTGTTGTTGTAGTCCCACGTCTCGCCGGGATTCGCCTGATAGTGCCAGACGTATTCGCCCGTATCGGCATCGAGCGCGACGATGGACGCGAGGAACAGGTTGTCGCCGCCCTGCGGACTGCGAATCTTCTGGTTCCACGGCGCGCCGTTGCCGACGCCGAGATAGATGCGGTTGAACTTCGGATCGAACGCCATGGCGTGCCAGACGGAACCACCACCGCCGTGCTTCCACCACTCGCCTGTCCAGGTCTTCGCAGCCATTTCCATGGCTTTGTTCTCAAAGCCGTCCGCGGGGTTGCCGGGAACGGTGTGGAAGCGCCACGCCTGTTTGCCCGTTTTCTGGTCGTACGCGGTCACATAGCCGCGCACGGGCCCATAATCCGAACCGCCGCTGCCGATCACCACCTTGCCGTTGAAGACCCAGGGAGGCCCGGTGATGTAGCTTTCGTCTTTTGGATCGAGAGTAAGTTCGCTCCAGAGCAGCGCGCCGGTCTTGGCATCAAGTGCAATCAGGCGCCCATCGAGCGTTCCCGTGAAGACCTTGCCGTCGTCGAAGGCGATGCCGCGTATACCCCAGCCTGCCCGCATCTTGTGACCGGCGTGCTTGTAGACCTCGGGATCGTATTTCCAAAGCAGTTCGCCGGTGCGCGCATCCATCGCATGAATGACGCTGTAACCTGTGGCGAAATACAGAACGCCGTCTACGGCGAGCGGCGCCGAGAAACTGTTGAACGTCGGCTCCAGATCGTGCGCCCAAACAAGCCCGAGCCGCTCGATATTGCCATCGTTGACTTCCTTCAGCGGGCTGAAGTGCGTCTCGCTATAGGTACGGCCAAACGCCTGCCAATTGGTACCGTCGGCCTCGTTGTAGGCGGGCGAGCGCACTGCACTGGTCGCGTCGGCCGCATTATCGGAAAAACTGAGCATCGTCAGCATAGCGACCGAGACCAGCAGAACAGGCAACCTGTCCGTTTTCGCGATGCCGCGCATCCACCTCTCCATCACAACGGAACCGATGCGGGACACACGGCAAGCCGTATGTCCCGCACCCCAACTCTTCCCGACTAGAACTTCATACCAAGCGTAACACCATATGTGCGCGGGTTGGTAACATGATAAATCCCGAAGAGGTTGCCGACGGGCAGGTGGTTCAGGATTTCGACCTGATTGGTGAGGTTCTTGCCCCAGAGTGTAACTTCGTAACGCTCATCATCCGGCGTCCACTTGATGCTGCCATCCACGAGCGTCATTGCCGGGCGGTAAGAGTATGGCACGTTCAGCAGCTGCACGAACACCGAGCTGCGATAGTTAACGCTACCGTTCACCGAGATCGTGCCCGAACCGGCCGTGAAGTCCTTGGTGAAACCGGCCGTCAGATCCCAGCGCGGCGCACGCATCGGTTTCAGGTTGGAGTAGTCGGTCGGCACCAGATAACGGTCCACGCCGCCCGATGTCACCGTCGTGATCGCGCCACAAACTGCACGGCCATTCGCCGGTGTCGTCGTCAGCTCGGCTCCATCAAGGTCCGCGCAGTACGAGGTGTAGGAAGCCTTGTTCCAGCCAATGTTGGTATAAATCGTCAACTGATCGACAGGACGCGCCGAGATCTCGGCTTCGATACCGTAACTCTTCATGTCGGCGAGATTCTGGTTGACCGTGGTCACGCCGTTTGGCGACGATGGGGTCGGCGTCACGAGGCTGCGCTGCAGACCATCGAACTTGCTGTAGAAAGCGTTGACGTTTAGCCGCAGCCGACGGTCGAACCAGTCGCTCTTGATACCGACTTCATAGTTGTCGACTTGCTCCTGTCCATACGGCGTCAGGAACGCCGTCCGGTCAGACGAGTTGGCGTTGAAGCCGCCCGACTTGAATGCGCGCTGCCAGAAACCGAACAGCATCACATCGTCGCTCGCCTTATAGTTCACGCCGACACGCGGCGAGAAGCTTTCCCAACTCTTCTGGGTCGGACCGAAGATGATTGCGGTGTTTGTCGGCCAGATATGATCACTGAAATCGATGTCGCGCGCGAGGCCGGTGGTGTTGATGGTCGCGTTTGTGCCGCGGAAGCCGTACTTCTTTTCATAGCTGTAGCGGCCGCCGAGGACGAGCGCGAGCTCCGGCGTGAAATTATACTCGACCTGAGCGTATGCCGCCCACGTCTTTCGCTTTCCGGTATTGTTCACATAGCCCGGATTTTGCGTGGTATCGGCGACAGAGAATTCTGAGACGAACGGCAGCGAGAAGTCCGTGAAGCTGAGCTGCGTCGTGTTGTAGTGATCCCAGAGATAGAACAGGCCCGCGACGACATTCACCGAATCCGAGAAATCGGAAGAAAACTGGAGTTCGCCCGAGAACGCCCGATAGGTTTCCCAGCGAGCAGTCGTATAGGCATTGATGTTGGTGCCGTCTGTATCGGCCCAAATCTCGGACGTCGCGTGATTATAGTTCACGAGTGCGCGAATAGTACCGAAGTCAGTGGTGTAAGCGGCATCCGTGGTGATATTCCACTGGTCGTTGTCGGTCGGCTTACCGCTGACGTTCGTACCGGCACGAAGCGGATTGGAACCGTCGGAGGCTATGCCGAGACGCTTGTCTCCGAACGGATTGAAGCCAGGGAAACCAAGACCAGCGAGCGTGCTGCCAGGCAGGACGATCTGACCGGCCGAATAGCCTTCGCTGCGTTCGCGCATGATTTCGCCGATGACGTTGATGTCCCAGTCTTCATTCGGCGTGAAGCGCAGGCTCGGACGCACATAAAGGCTGCGCTCGCGCCCGATGGATTTGCCTTCAAGCGTGGAATCGACAACGCCCGGCGCAACAATACCGTGGTTCTTCCAGAAGCCGTCGAAGTTGTGCGACCGCACGGCGAGACGCGCCGCGACCTTGCCTTCAACGATCGGCACGTTGCCGACAACATCGACGTCGACCTTGCCGTAATTCGCAATCGTCGCCATCGCAGAGCCGCTGGTTTCGTTCATGTCCGGCCGGTTGGTGCGCAGCGAGATAGCACCCGAAAAGGCGTTGCGACCATAAAGCGTGCCCTGCGGACCGCGCAGCACCTCAATGGATGACACATCGACCGTGCTGCTCAACGCATTGACGTTGCGTGCCTGGTAGATGCCGTTGATGTAAACCGCGACCTGCGGATCGGCGAAGCTCTCGATACCGCTGACGCCAACGCCACGGATCGACAGGGACGCGACGCCCGGAAATAGACCGACGTGCTCAATGACCGCGTTGGGAATCAGCGTGTTCAGCGCCTCGATCGTGGGAACGCCCGTGCGCGACAGCGTATCGGCGCTGACCGCGACGATCGACAGGGGAACATCCTGAAGATTCTGCGCGCGGCGCTGCGCCGTCACGACGATTTCTTCAAGGCCGCCGGCCGTGGCGCTTTCCTGATCAGGAGCCTGTGCTCCTTCCTGTGCCATGGTAGGCGCAGCCAAAAGCAGAGCGCTCGCACCGCAAAGTGCCGTCGACAGACCCAGATGCTTCAATCGAATCGTGTTCATATTTCCTCCCCCGAAAATGCGTTTGTTGCCGAACTCTTGTGGCTGACTAAGAATTCCATTGCGTACAGCGCTCACGACGCCGGGCGGCGGCTTGAGCCCAAAAGGCGTGACGGAGTGCTGCTGACACCCATGACGATCTTCCCTCTTGCCGCTCTTGCCGACGGCCCGTTGCGTACCCTTCAGGCACTCCACATTGCACGGAATACACGACTCCCTGCAATTTCTGCACTTAAATGCAGTTTTATTTTCATGTCAATTATTAATCCACTGTGCAAGTTTCAAATCATGCTTCGCGCGACATGCACGACACACTTTCCGGGCGCATCGCCTCAACCGCCGATCATGCGATCGGAAGGCCAGTATTGCTGCCGCAGCGCGCGCTTGTTGACCTTGCCCATCGCATTGCGACCGATGTCGTCCACGAAATCGTAGGAACGCGGGCACTTGTACCCGGCGAGCGTCTCGCGGCAGAAGCTGTTGAGATCCTGGGATGATGGCGGATTGGCGGGATCGGTCGGGATCACGAGCGCTTTCACCTCTTCACCCATTTCCGTGCTCGGCACGCCGATGACGGCCACGTCCGCGACGCCCGGATGACGCAGCAGCGCATGCTCCGCCTCGGCGGGATAGATGTTGACACCGCCGCTCACGATCATGTCCGACATGCGGTCGGTGATAAACAGGTAGCCCTCGGCATCAACGTAGCCCATTTCGCCGAGTGTGAAGACGCCGGGCGCGATGTGCGCCTCTGCCGTTTTCACCGGATCGCCGTGATAGACGATCCCGCGCCCGGTCGTGTCGCGGAAATAGACCCGCCCGACTTCGCCGCGCGGAAGCTCCTTACCATCTTCGCCGATGATGACGAGCTCAAAGGGCGGCAGCGCGCGCCCTACCGAACCCGGACGCTCCAGCCACTCGGGAGAGGTTATGAATGTCGTCGATCCTGCTTCAGTACCGCCATAGGCTTCCACGAGAACCGGACCGAACCAATCTATCATCGCCTTCTTCACCTCGCGGGGGCAAGCCGCGCCAGTATGCGCGAGGCGTTTCATGCTGGACACTTCGTAGCGCGCGCGCACCTCTTCGGGCAGCGACAGAAGCCGCTGAAAATGCGTTGGGACCATCACCGACCCCGCGACGCGGTAGCGAGCAATGAGCGCCAACACCTTTTCCGGGTCGAACGATTGCACCGTTATCAGCGACATGCCGGCGAACAGGTTGCGGACCATGCCAAGCGGGCCCGTGTGATAGAGCGGCCCCACGGCGATGCCCGGTGATGGCGTGACCTTCGGCCGCAGGATTTCAGCTAACGCCCGCACGGTGCCCGCCGCCGGGAAGTAGCTTGGCGGTGTTTCGGTGGCCTTCGGCTTGCCGGTGGTGCCAGAGGTGTAGTGCAGGTGCGGTAGCGGTTTTACGTCTGTGGGCGGCGTCTCGGCAGTGGCCGCGGCGAGCCAGTCCTCCCAGAGCACGAGCCCGTCTTGGGCTTCGCAGCGCCAACCGATAACCTGCGCCACGTCGGCCTCGCGCGCGGCCGCGAGCCCGACCTCGACCGTTTCCGGCCCGACGAAGAGCACGGACGCGCTCGAATCCTGAAGAATGTAAACAAGCTCCTGAACGGTGAGGTGAAAGTTCACCGGTACACTCGACACCCCCGCCTCCAAGCACGCAACATAAGCGAGCGCGGTCTCCGCACTGTTGGGCGCGAACACTGCTGCGCGGCGATACGTGTCAACAGCCACGTGAAGTGCATTTGCTGCACGGTTCAGGATTGGATCGAGATCGTTCCAGCTGTATTCAACCCGCTCGTCGGCCAGCGCCAACGCATCACGGTTTGCCGGATCGATTGCCTCTACTGTCACAGACATTATGCATCCCTTTCAAAGGCGGGCAAAAGCTCAACCACGGACGCTGTCCGCAGCGAGCGCTTCGCGCCGAATGATCGCCGGGCCGAGGTATCGAAGTGAAAGTCTCAGCGCTGCAAACGCAATGCCGGCCCCGGCGATAACGACGATCGCCAGCGAGTCGCCGAGCCGGTCCTCGCTCGCAAAAACGAAATCAGTCAGCCCGCCGACCACCGCGGGCCCGGCACCCATACCGAGCATCGTGAACACGAACATGAAGAAGGCGATTATCTGGCCGCGAACGGCGTTTGGCGCAAGCAGCGCGACCACCGACGACAAATAGACCATGAACGGCACGGTGATGAACTGCACAATGCCGTACAGCACCAGGAAAACCCAGGGGTTGGGCGCGAAGAACATGTAGAGGATTGCCGGCGTCAGCGCCAGGATCAGCCAACTGTAGAAGCGCAGATGCACATCCTTCATGCCGCGCGAGAACAATGTGTCGACGATCTTGCCGTTGACCACCAGCGACGCGGCCGCAAGCAGGTTCATCAGGCTGAGCGCCGGGCCATAGACAACGGGTTCCCATCCGTATTCACGCCCGATGAACGTGGGCACCCAAGCGGTCATCGAATAACCGCAGATTGCGAGGGCGGAGAACGCCGTGAGCATCAGGCCTACGAGCTGCCAGTTGGCACGCACGAAGTCCGTCGTCGCCGCAACAGAACGCGCCTGCGGATCCGCCCTCCCCAAATCGCGGCGCAGCGGTTCCCGGAAACTGAACAGCATAAACGCGAACAGGAACCCGGGCAGCCCGACGAGCATCATCACGATCTGCCAGGGCTCGGCTGGACCGTGGATCGGCAGATCAACACCCTTCAAACCCACCGCGAAGGCAATGGCGATACCGCCGAGACCGAACGCGGTCGCCGATCCGACCTTCCCCGCCATCTGAAACGTCGAGGTCGCGAGCGTCAATTTCTCGCGCGGGAAGCCGTCGGAGATCAGCGAGTAGGCCGATGGCAGCAATGCCGCTTCGCCGATCCCGACAACGATGCGGGCGAGCAGCAATGTTTCGAACGTACGTGCGAAGCCGCAGGCCACGGTTGCGAACGCCCATGTCAGGACACCGAAGAAGATCACCGTGCGGCGCGAAAACCGGTCCGCCGCCCAGCCGAGCGGAAGGCCGAAGATGGCATAAGATATCGCGAAGGCCGGACCGAGAATGATGCTCATCTGAAAATCGCTGAGCGCCATATCGGCCTTGATCGGCTCGACCAGCATCGAGATTACCAGCCGGTCGAGCCAAGCGAGGACATAGATCAGGAACAGCACGGCGACCATCCACCATGCGGCAGCGTCTCCCGGCTTTCGTGCGGATTTTTCCGTCACCACCGTCATGATCCGATCCTCCCCGCGGCCTCTCGTCAGCGCAAGGGAGCCGCGTTGTATTCCGCAATCTTGAGCTTGCCGAGCTGCGAGAGATGCACCTCATCCGGCCCATCTGCCATCCGCAGGTAGCGGCCCGAGACGAATATCTGCGCGATCGGCGTATCGCCCGAAAGGCCCATCGCGCCGTGCGCCTGGATTGCACGATCGGCAACGGTCTGCGCCATCTGCGGCGCAACGATCTTGATCGCGGCGATTAGATCCTTCGCCACCTTGTTGCCGTACCGATCCATCGCGTCCGCGGCCTTCAGGGTCAGCAAGCGGGCCTGCTCGATCTCGCAGAACGAGCGCGCGATATCCTGCCGGATACTCGACTGCTCCGAGAGCTTCCGCCCGAACGCGACGCGGTTTTCGACGCGGCGCGCCATGTATTCCACCGCGCGCTGCGCCTGCCCGATAAGGCGCATGCAGTGATGGATGCGTCCCGGTCCGAGGCGGCCTTGCGCGATCTCGAAGCCGCGGCCTTCGCCGAGGATCAGATTTTCTTTCGGTACGCGCACATTCTTGAACAGCATCTCGCAGTGGCCGCCCGGGGAATGCAGAGATTCAAGCACGGAAAGCGGACGCACGATTTCGATACCGGGCGTATCCGCCGGAATGATGATCTGCGAATGCTGGCGATGGCGCGGCCCATCGTTCGGCGTGCGGCCGAGCAGGATGTAAACCTTGCAGCGCGGATCCATCACACCCGAAATCCACCATTTGCGGCCATTGATGACATAGTCGTCACCGTCCGCGATGATCGTGGTGGCGATGTTGGTCGCGTCGGACGACGCCACTTCCGGCTCGGTCATCACGTAAGCCGAACGAATCTCGCCCGCGAGCAGCGGCTTCAGCCACTTTTCCTGTTGTTCCGGGGTGCCGTACTTGGCGAGCACCTCCATGTTGCCGGTATCGGGCGCGGCACAATTGAAGAATTCCGAGGCGCCGACCACGCCGCCCATCAGCTCGGCAAGGGGTGCGTATTCGAGGTTGGTGAGGCCGGGGCTCCATGCGCCATATTCGTGCGGCAGAAACAGATTCCAGAGCCCCTCGGCCTTTGCCTTCGCCTTGATGCCCTCGATCCCAGGCCAGGGCTTCCACAAGTTGGCGTGGTCGTGCTGGAAATCGATGCGTTCCTGTTCGATCGGATACACGTGGGCATCCATGAACGCCGTCACCCGCTCGCGCAGCGCCTTAACCTTGTCCGAATATTCGAAATCCATGATCCTGTCCCCTTGTCTCGCTTTGGTATTCAGAGCGTCATGCCACCGTCGACGACCAGTGTCTGGCCGCAGACGTAGGCGGCGAGCGGCGAGGCGAGGAACACGGCCACGCCCGCCATGTCTTCCACGCTGCCGAAGCGCCCCAGCGGAATTTTCGCGAGCGCCCGCTCGCGGCGATGTTCGTGATCCATCGTCACCTTGGTCATCTTGGTGTCGACGAGGCTGGGCGCGATGCCGTTCACGCGAATTCCCTCCGGCGCCCAGGCCTGTGCCAGTGCGCGGACCAGATTCACGGCCGCAGCCTTCGAGGCGGCATAAGCGGGATTGCCCATTGTGGCGCGGAATGAACCGATCGAACTGATGACGATCACATTGCCTCTCGCTGCAGCGAGTGCCCCTTGAAAGCGCTGCGAGATGTGCATCACGCTGCCCACGTTGACCGCCATCACCCTGTCCCACCCTTCCGGCTGGAACTCCTGCCGCTTGTAGAGCACCGTGCCTTGCGAATGGACGAGTACGTCAATGGTCTCGAATGGCACGGGCGCGGACAGAATCGATTCGACGCTACCGCAATCGACTTGCGTGTAGCCAAGCCCCTCGAGATTTGAGCCTTCTTCGCCCGCGTAATCGGTGGCGCTGGGGCGCGTGCCCCAGACGTGAACATTTGCTCCGCGCGCACGGAAAGCCTGCGCGATGCCATTACCGATCCCGCTGGAGCCGCCCACCACCAGCACGTTGTGGCCGGTAAAATCCGTGTCGTTCACGCTCATGTCGCTCCCTATCGTCATCTCTGAAATGCTGCCGCTCACTGCGTCCATCCGGCGGCACGCCCGAACAGCCAGACACTGCGTGCGTGAAGCCGGTCGCCGACATCGCGCGGCGCCTTCCCCGCACAGGCACGAGCGTGCGTGCCCTCCAGGAGGATACCGAGCTTGTAGCAGGCGAGAACGCGATACCAGTCGATCGCGGTAAGATCGCGGGATGAACGCGCGGCATAGTGCGCGACGAGTTCCTCAGCGGTCGGAAAGCCGATCCACGGCTTCACGCTCACCGCGCCCTCCTTGCCCGGCTCCGGCCATGTTGCCAGCACCCAGCCGAGGTCAATGAGCGGATCACCGATCGTGGCGAGTTCCCAATCGACGATGGCGGCGAGCTCCGGCCCATCGTTGCGGAACATCACGTTCGCCATGTGATAGTCGCCGTGGATGATACCGGGCTGAAACGTAGCGGGTCGATTCGCATCGAGCCAGCGCCCGATCCGTTCGACATCGCCGAGCGCGGCCGGGCCTTCCCATCCTGCGAACTCGCCGTAGCTTTCAAGTTGAGCGCGCCAGCGCGAGACCTGCCGTTCGAGGTAATTGTCCGGCTTGCCGAAGCCCGAAAGCCCAAGCGCGTGGTAATCCAACGCGCCGAGCTTCGCGATGCCCTCGACGAGCGAAAGTCCCATGCGGTGCTGGATCTCCGCCGAACCGGCGTGAAGTGCAGGCATACCGGCGACCGGATTGAAGCCCTCGATCGGCTCCATCAGGTAAAAGGCAGCACCGAGCACCGATTCGTCGCCGCAAGCGGCGATCAGGCGGGGGTGCGGCACGTCGGTTTCCGCAATCGCCGCCAGAAGCTGCGCCTCGCGGCGCATCGTTTCATTGGAATTGGCGCGCGGATGCTCAGGCGGGTGCCGCAAGACATAGTCGCGCCCACCCCTGCGGAATCGCAAAAGAATGTTCTGCGTACCCCCAGCGAGCGGGGTCACCCCCTCGATGGAATAAGAGCCAAGCCCTTGGGTTTCCATCCATTTCGAGAGCACCGCGATATCCGGCAATCGTCCCACGGAGACTCCGATGAAAAATTGATCCCGTTGTTTAATTCATTTGGATAATGCACTTGACGGAGAGGTGTTGCAATGAGAATTTGCGAGTCATGGTCAGACTTCAGATCTCCGGCGGCGAGGATCAGCCGCGCAACGTTTCCGCGTCGCACATCAAGGCCGTGGCACAGCGCCTGTTCGCGGAGCGGGGCGTGGACGGCGTCACGGTGCGCGAGATCGCCACCGCGGCCGGCCAGAAGAACCACGGCGCAGTCGGTTACTATTTCGGATCTAAGGAAGCATTGGTCCGGGAAATCATCGTGGACGGCGCAGCCGCGATCGATGCCCGCCGAAACACCATGCTCGACCGGCTGGAGCAAGGCGGCGGTCCGCACACGGTGCGTGAAGTTGTGAACGTACTGATCTTCCCGGCAGTTGCTGCGAACCCAGGCGAAGGCGATTACATCCGCTTTATCACCATGCTGGCGATGACGCATCGTGATCTCATGATGGATGTGCTCGGTGACCAACTCAACGTCGGCTATCGCCGCTGCCTCGACCATCTGCGACGTCTGATGCCGGATATGGCACCATCGATGAAGAACCAACGCTTCATCTTCGTGGGCAACTATCTGAACGCGGTGCTTTCGGCCCGCCAGCGCGCGCTTGCCGATGAAAGCCGCCGACACCCCACATGGGTTGCGGATGAGACGCTCGACCACTTCGCACGCAGTGTCGTAGCGATCATTGAAATGCCGCCAACAAGCACCGAGCCGGCCACCGCCGAAACCGCCACCGACCGGGTCTGCTGAGATGGCGGAAATCAGACCTGAATCGCTTCTGGCGATGCCGCTTTCCGAAATGCTTGCGCACGCCTCGGCGCTGCGCGACGAAGGCCACGGCCGCATCCAGAGTTGGTCGCCGAAGGTCTTCATTCCGCTGACGCAGCTGTGCCGTAACCTCTGTCACTACTGCACCTTCTCCCAGCCTCCGCGCCAAGGTGAGGTGTGCTACCTCACCCGCGAACAGGTGCTGGACATCGCGCGCGCCGGGAAGGCCGCCGGCTGCACCGAGGCGCTGTTCACGCTCGGCGACAAGCCCGAACTTCGCTTCAAGGCGGCGCGCGAGGAACTCGCCGCGCTCGGGCACGAGACCACCCTCTCCTATCTTGCCGAAGTCGCTGCCGCCGTGCGCGACGAAACGGGCTTGCTGCCGCACATCAACGCGGGCGTGATGACACGCGAAGAGATGGCGATGCTGCGGCCTGTTTCGGTGTCGCAGGGGCTGATGCTCGAATCGGTTTCCGATCGCCTTTGCGAAAAGGGCGGCGCACACTATCGCTCGCCCGACAAACAACCGAAGGTTCGCCTCGAAACCATCCGGATCGCGGGTGAACTCGGCATCCCCTTCACCACCGGCATCCTCATCGGCATAGGCGAGACGCGCGCCGAGCGGCTGGAAGCGCTGGTCGCGATCCGTGACATCCACGTCCGCTACGGGCACATTCAGGAGGTCATTGTCCAGAACTTCCGGGCCAAGCCGCGCACCGTGATGGCGGATGCACCCGAACCGGACATGGACGACCTGCTGTGGACCACCGCCGCCGCGCGCATCCTGCTCGGCCCGCAGATGAACATCCAGGTGCCGCCGAATCTGTCGGTGGGCGATTTCCCGCGCCTGATCGACGCGGGCATCAACGACTGGGGCGGCGTCTCGCCGATCACCCCCGATCACGTGAACCCCGAAGCGCCGTGGCCCGCCGTGCAACACCTGCGCACCGCGACGGCGGCCGCGAACCGCATCCTCGTCGCGCGCCTTCCCGTCTATCCCGCCTATGTCGCCGAGAACATGCGCTGGCAGGATGCAGCAATGCAGCGCCACGTGCTCGCCGCCGCCGACACCTCCGGCTTCGCGCGCGCCGACGGCTGGTCTCCCGGCCTCACCCTCCCCGACCGTCCGCCCGAAGCGCCTTATCTTGCCACGCTCAATCCGGGCATCGCGGCGACGGTGAGCCGCGCCCTCGCGGGAGAGCGGCCGCACGAAGCCGCCCTCGCCACACTTTTCGAGGCGCGCGACGTCGATCTCGAACATATCTGCGAAAGCGCGGACGAACTCCGGCGCGCGGTAAATGGTGACACGATCACCTACGTCGTCAACCGCAACATCAACTACACCAACATCTGCGCCTACAAGTGCGGCTTCTGCGCCTTCTCCAAGGGCAAGACGTCGGATACGCTGCGCGGCCAACCCTACGACCTCGACCTCGCAGAAGTCGCGCGGCGCACGGAAGAGGCGTGGGCGCGCGGCGGCACCGAGGTCTGTCTGCAGGGCGGCATCCATCCGCGCTACACGGGCGAGACCTATCTCACACTCGCGCGCACCGTCCGCGCCGCCGTGCCGGATATTCACCTGCACGCCTTCTCGCCGCTCGAAATCGCCCACGGCGTGGAAACGCTCGGCCTCTCCGTTGAGGACTTCCTCTACCGCCTGAAGGACGCCGGGCTCAGCACCCTCCCCGGTACCGCCGCCGAAATCCTCGATGACGAAGTGCGCAGCATCATCTGCCCCGACAAGCTGAACACGGCGGAATGGCTGCACGTCGTCGGCACCGCCCACAAAATCGGCTTCCGGACCACCGCAACGATCATGTTCGGCCATGTCGAAACCTACACGCACTGGGCGCGACACCTGCTTCACATCCGCGACCTGCAAGCCGAAACCGGCGGTTTCACCGAATTCGTGCCGCTACCGTTCGTGCACATGGAAGCGCCGATGGGCGTGCGCGGAGAGGCGCGGCGGGGGCCGACTTTCCGCGAGGTGCGGCTGATGCATGCCGTCGCCCGCCTCGCGCTCAATCCGCTGATTCCGAACATCCAGACGAGCTGGGTCAAGCTCGGCCCGGCGGGTGCCGCCGCCTGTCTCGCATCGGGTGCGAACGACCTCGGCGGCACACTGATGAACGAGAGCATTTCGCGCGCGGCAGGCACGCAGCACGGGCAGGAGATGCCGTCCGCCGCGATGGACGCGCTGATCCGTTCGATCGGGCGGACACCGCGCCAGCGCACGACGGTTTACGGCGCGGTGAGCGACACTGTACGCCGCAGGGGGCACGAAGCCGCCGACCTCACGCCGATCATTCTCACACCGCCGCAAAAGCGCGGAGACAAGACCTTGGGTAAGGAGTTCGAGTATGCACGGTGAAGAAAAGCCGACCATCGCGGTCCTCGGCGGCACGGGCAAGGAAGGCGGCGGGCTCGCGCTGCGCTGGGCGCATCGCGGCTATCCCGTCATCGTCGGTAGCCGCACGTCGGAGCGCGCCGCCGAAGCCGCCGCTGCGATGAACGAAACGCTCGGCGGCGCAGGGATTATCGGCGCGGCCAATGCGGACGCCGCCGCCAAGGCCGACATCGTCGTCCTTGCCGTGCCCTATGCCGCCCAGCAATCGACCGTACTGGAGGTGCGCGCGCATCTGGAGGGCAAGATCCTGATCGACGTCACCGTGCCCCTCGTGCCGCCGAAGGTGAGCCGCGTGCAGCTTCCCGAGGGAGGCTCAGCGGTGGAAGCCGTGCAGAAGCTTCTCGGCGAGGGCGTGAAGGTCGTCTCGGCGTTCCAGAACATCTCCGCGCATCACCTGACCAAGCTCGACGAGGAGATCGAATGCGACGTCCTCGTCTGCGCTGATGAGGCGGAAACCGCGGATACGGTCGTCGCACTCGCCGAAGCGATCGGCCTCAAGGCGTGGAACGCCGGGCCGCTCGCGAATTCCGTAGTGGCGGAGGGGCTAACTTCGGTGTTGATCGCACTCAACCGCAAGTACAAGGTGCCGGGATCGGGTATCCGCATCACAGGCATCTGACGGTAACGCAGCCATGACACGCTCCGGCGCAACGATAACCGTGTTCGCACCGGATGGCGTGCCGTGGATCGCCGCCGGCGACGACCTCGCAGCGATTGTCCTTGCCGCACACACACCGGAAGACGGCGACATCGTCGTGCTCGCGCAGAAGATCGTCTCGAAATCGGAAGGTCGTCTTGTCCCTCTCGATACGGTAACACCTTCCGCACGTGCCGCCGAACTCGCAGCTGAATGCGACAAGGATCCGCGCCTCGTCGAACTCGTGCTTTCGGAAACCGACGAGGTGATGCGCGTGCGAAAGGGTGTGCTCATCGTCCGCCATCGGCTCGGCCTCGTGCTGGCGAATGCCGGGATCGACCAGTCGAACATCGACCATGGCCGTCCCGCCGCTCTCCTGCTGCCCCGCAATCCCGATGCGAGTGCTGCGACGCTGCGCAGCGCCATCTGTGAACGATCGGGCGCAGACGTGGCCGTGCTCATCGTCGACAGCCTCGGCCGCGCCTGGAGAAACGGCACCACCGGCACCGCCATCGGCGCGGCGGGCCTTCCTGCGCTCCTCGACCTGCGCGGTACGCCCGACATCTATGGCCGCCGTCTCGAAACCAGCGAACTCGGCCTCGCCGACGAAATCGCCGCCGCCGCATCCCTCATCATGGGGCAAGCCGGTGAAGGCCGTCCGCTCGCCATCGTGCGCGGCGTCACCTATGCACGCCGCGATGGCAATGCCGCCGAACTCGTGCGCCCGCGCGCGCTGGACTTGTTCCCATGATCGTCGCGCTTGCGGGCGGCGTCGGCGGCGCGAAGCTCGCCGCCGGTCTTGCCACCGTGCTTCCGCCCGAAGAGCTTCTGATCGCCGTCAATGTCGGCGATGATTTCGAGCATCTTGGACTCACCGTTTGCCCGGACCTCGATACCGTCACCTACACGCTCGCGGGCATCGCGAACCGCACGCAGGGCTGGGGCCTTGAGGGCGAGACGTGGAACTTCATGGCGATGCTCCGCGATCTCGGCGGTGAGGACTGGTTCAATCTCGGCGACCGTGACATGGCGCTGCACGTGCTGCGCACGCAGCGCCTGAAAACGCAGACTCTGTCCACCGTTACTGCTGACATCGCAGCAAGCCTCGGCATCCGTCATCGCATTGCACCGGTTAGCGACGATCCCGTCCGCTCGATGGTGGAAACGGACGAGGGCGAACTGGCGTTTCAGGACTATTTCGTCCGCCGCCGCTGCGAGCCCCGGTTCCTTTCGATCCGATACGACCGAGCCGATGCTGCAACCCCGTCGCCGGCGCTTGCCGAAGCGTTTTCCAATCCTGCACTTGAGGCGATAATTATCTGCCCGTCGAACCCGTTCCTCAGCATCGGGCCGATCCTTGCCATTCCCGGTATCCGCCGCGCGCTGGAAAGCCGGCGCGTGCCTGTGGTCGCCGTTTCGCCCTTCATCGGCGGCAAGGCTGTGAAGGGGCCGGCGGCGAAGATCATGAACGAGCGCGGCTTCGAGGCCACGCCATCCGCCGTTGTCGACTACTACGCCGGCCTCCTGGACGGGCTCGTCATAGATCATGCCGATGCGGCACTGCCCTGCACCGGCCCTGCGATCCTTGCCGACGACACGTTGATGCGCGACGCCGCTGACCGCGAACGCCTCGCACGCATCACGCTGGATTTCGCCCGTTCTCTACGCGCACGATAGCGCCATGACCGTGTGGATCATCATTCCTGTGCGACCGTTCGACGAGGGCAAGAGTCGCCTCGCCGATGTGCTGCCTCCAGTGGAGCGCGAGGCCTTCAACAAGCGAATGTTCACGCATGTGCTTCGGGTTGCCACCAAGGTCGTGGCACCTGAATACATCATTGTTGTCAGTCGTTCTCCTGAGGCCCGCGATATGGCCAGGTCGGCGGGTGTAGGGTTCGTGGAAGAGCAGGAAGACTCGCTCAACGCCGCACTCACACAGGCCTCGGATTACGCCCAAAAACGCGGCGCATCTTCGGTGCTGTCGCTCAGCACCGACCTGCCGTCGTTGGAGGCAGATGATATCCGCGCCCTGCTTGATGCCGCAAAAGATGGTTCAATCTGCGTGATCGCGCCCGATCATGCGGGCCTCGGAACGAACGCGCTGCTTCTCTCGCCACCCTCGGCCATCCCTTATCTTTACGGCGATGACAGTGCCTCCGCGCATCGCCGCGCCGCGGAGATGGCAGGTCTTCGCGTCGCATTCGTGCGCCGCCCGGGCCTCGCACACGACATCGACACGGAGCAGGATTATCGCGCTTTTGCTTGACCCTCCTAAAAACATGCACCACAATGCAAAAATGGCGACGCAAGATCGCTGTGTAGATAGTCGTGGGAGGTCGCGCCGTTGGTTTCGTCCGAAGTCCCGTTCAGCGGATACGACCGCCTGTATGTCGGCGGTGAATGGATCGCGCCCTCCACAGGTGCATTTGACGAGATTCCGGATCCCGCAACGGAGTCCGTCTTCGGGCGCGCACCGGTGGGCGGCGTGCGCGAGGTGGATGCCGCGCTCGCCGCGGCGCGTCACGCCTTTGATCACGGACCATGGCCTCGCCTTTCAACCGCCGAACGCGCGGCGCGCCTGGAGCCGTTTGTTGCGTGGCTCGCTGAACGCGGCGATGCGATCGTCCGGCTGATCGTTACCGAAACCGGCGTGGCGCAGGGCCTTGCCCGCGCGGTCGGCTACGACACATCCGTCGCTGTCGGGCGCGCGATCCTGGCACTTGCCCGCACCGATCTCGATCGCAACCTGCCGCTCGAAGCCGTGCCGCTGCCTGACGGCACCGCGAATGTCGGCGCCGGTGTCGTCGTGCGCGAGCCGATCGGCGTCGTTTCCGTGATCACGCCCTATAATTTTCCGTTGCTGATGGGCATCGTCAAATCGATGCAGGCGCTGGTGATGGGTAACAGCGTGGTGCTGAAACCCTCCCCGTTCACGCCATTCGAATCGCTGCTCCTTGCCGAAGCAGCAGAGGCCGCTCGCCTTCCCGAAGGTGTCTTCAATGTCGTCACCGGCAGTGTCGACGTCGGCTCGCTGCTCACCTCGGACCCGCGTGTCGACATGGTGAGTTTCACCGGTTCGGACACCGTGGGTTCGCTGATCCAGGCGCAGGCGGCGCCGACACTGAAGCGCCTTGTTCTCGAACTCGGCGGCAAGTCCGCGATGATCGTTTGCCCGGATGCCGATCTTGACCTCGCGGTCTCGGCGGGCCTCCGCAGCATGACCATGCACGCCGGGCAGGCCTGCGGTCTCACCACGCGCCATATCGTCCATAACAGCGTCAAGTCGGCGTATCTCGATCGTCTTGCGGAGATGGCGCGCAGCGTGAAGATCGGGCACGGGCTCGTGCCCGGCGTCACCATGGGGCCGCTGATCCGCGCAAGCCAGCGCGACAAGGTGGAGTCCTATGTTCAACTGGCGCGAGATGGCGGCGGCCGCCTCGTTTTCGGTGGTCAGCGCCCGACCGAGCAGAACCAGGGCTTCTTCTATGAACCGACGCTGTTCGATGGTCTCGATAACAACAGCCCCGTCGCACGTGAGGAAATCTTCGGGCCGGTTGCCGTCATCCTCGGCGTCGATAGCGACGAAGAGGCTGTCTCCGTCGCGAACGATTCGGATTTCGGCCTCGCCGGGACGGTGTGGTCACGGAACATGGGCCACGCGTTCGAGATCGCGCGCGCCATGCGAACTGGCGGCGTCAGCATCAACGGCGGCCCCGGCAATTTCAGCGTCCACGCCCCCTTCGGCGGCATCAAGCGGTCTGGTTTCGGTCGCGAGTACGGCATCGAGGGACTGCACGAATACAGCTACGCCAAAACCATTCGTTTCCGCACCGCCTGAGCGGCCGAAGCGCAATCCAAACGAGAGACGATCATGAAAACACGTTCACCCCTGATCATCGCCTCGCTGCTTGGCCTGTCGGCGATCGCGATCGCCGCCGCTGCGCCACCGGAAGGAAAACCGGAAGAGAAAGGCGGCGGCAAGGCACTCAACGAGGCGTTCCTCGCCGCAGAGCGCGCGCGCGAGGCGATGCCCGGCGCGGCAGTCTTCCGCGAAACCTGCCTCGTCTGCCACGACGGCTCGGTGCCGAAAGCCCCGCTGACACGCATGATGGGCGCGATGATGCCGGAAGCGATCGTGCAGACACTGACGAGCGGCGTAATGCGCGACATCGGCGAAACCCTTACCGAAGACCAGCGCATTCAGGTCGCCGAATATCTCACATCGCCGCGCAAGTATGGCGACGCCAAGTCCGCTTCGCTCAAGATGTGCGAAGCGCCGCGCAAAGCCTTCGATTTCAACGACGGCAGCGATGGCTGGATTTGGGGACAGGAGGCCGACAACAGCCGCTTTGTCCCCGCCAAGCGCGGCGGCATCACGAAGGCCGACATCGGAAATCTGAAGCTCAAATGGGCATTCGGCTTCCCGAACGCGAACCGCGTGCGCTCGCAGCCCGCACTTGTCGGCGGCGCTGCGATCATGGGTAGCCATAGCGGACGTGTTTACGCGCTCGACCGCGAAACGGGCTGCGTACGCTGGACTTTCGACGCAGCGGGCGAAGTGCAGACTGGTATCGTCGTCCAGCCGTGGAAGAAGGGCGACCACAATGCGAAGCCGATCGCCATCTTCGGCGACGGTATCGGCAAGGTCTACGCGGTCGATATCCGTGACGGCAGCCTCGTGTGGAGCGACCGCCCCGAGGAGCACAGTTCCGCGAAGATCACCGCGGCGGCGGCCTATCACGACGGCGTATTCTACGTGCCCGTCTCCAGCGGTGAAATCGCCGCTGCGGGCAACCCAGCGTACGGCTGTTGCACCTTCCGCGGTCAGGTCGTCGCCTACGAAGCGCGCACGGGCCGAAAGCTCTGGCAGAGCTACTCGGTTGATACACCGGTTTCGCAAGGCACGAACCGCGCGGGCACGGAAATCTTTGGCCCCTCCGGCGCGCCCGTGTGGAATACGCCCACGGTCGATGCGAAGCGCGGCCTGCTCTACTTCGGCACCGGGGAAAATTATTCAGATCCGGCCACGACGACGAGCGATGCGATCATCGCCATCGACCTGAAGACCGGCCGGCAGAAGTGGCATTTCCAGGGTCTTGAGGGCGATGCCTGGAACATGTCGTGCGGCACTGCCAACGACGCCAACTGCCCGAAGAAGCCCGGCCCCGATTTCGATTTCGCCGCGCCGCCGATCCTCGCAACGACGAAGGGCGGCAAGCAGATCCTGATTGCGGGACAGAAATCGGGATGGGTGTTCGGCATCAATCCCGATGACGGCAAGCTCGTCTGGAAAAAGAGGGTCGGGCGCGGCGGGCTTCTTGGCGGCATCCATTTCAGCATGGCCGCCGAAGGAGGACGCATTTACGTGCCGGTCGCGGACACCAATGTCGGCGTGAAATACGAAGGCGATCCGCGCCCCGGCATCTATGCGCTCGACGCCGCGACCGGCAATTTCATCTGGGAGCATCCCGTCCCAGACAATTGTGGCGGAAAGCCGCTCTGCCATCCAGGCACGTCCGGCTCGATCACGGCGGGACCGGGCTATGTTCTGAACGGCGCGATGGACGGTTTGCTGCGTATCCATGACGGCGAGACTGGCACGGTGCTCTGGCAATACGATACGACACAGCCCGTCGTCACCGTGAACGGTGAGACCGCAAAGGGCGGTTCATTCGGCGGCGGTTCAGGCCCTGTGATGAAGGACGGCCTGCTCTTCGTCTCCTCGGGCTACGGCTATGCGGTGCAGGCGCCCGGCAACGTGCTCCTCGTGTTCGAAGCCCGGAAAGGCGCCGCCAAGTGAAGATCGGAATCCGCATTCCCTGCTACCGAAAATGGTGCCGGGGACCAGAGGTGCGCCGCATCGCCGAACGCGTGGAAGACCTCGGTTTTGACTCGCTGTGGGTTCAGGATCATCTCGTTGCGCCGCTCGGCCCGGCGGAAGAAATTTCCGTCGGCGGTACGAGCAATTTCCTGAAAGCCGGCGAGACGACGACCGCGCCTGCGCAGCCTGTATCGCTGTTCCAGTATTATGCGGGCGACGACTGGTGGCTCGATCCCTATGCGGTGTGGTCGTTCCTCGCCGGTGTCACCAGCCGGGTCACGCTCGCCAGCGACATCATCACCCTGCCCTATCGCAACCCGATCGTGCAGGCCAAAATGATCGGCACCATCGACCAGCTCTCGAACGGCCGCCTGATGATCGGCACCGGCACCGGGCACGTTGAGGCGGAATCGAAGGCGCTCGGCGTCGACTTCTCGAAGCGTGGGCGGATGCACGACGAGTACCTGCGCGTGATCCGCGCGATCCTCTCGTCCGAGGAGGCCTCGTTCGAGGGTGAATTCGTTTCGTTCGGGCCGCTGAGAACGCTGATCCGTTCCGTCCAGTCTCCCGCCCCACCCTTTTACACGGGTGGCAACGGGCCGCGCGCCATTCGCCGCGCGATCGAGCTCGGTGACGGGTGGTTGCCCAACGCCGCGGATGCCGAGGGACTTGCGAAAGGCATCGAGCTTCTCGAAATCACGGCGAAGGAAATGGGCCGCACGGAGTTGCCGCGCATCGCCGTTTCGTTGCCCAATCGCATCCGCCTTCAGACGCCGAGCGCACGGGCGGGGAGCAAACCGCTGATGAGTGCGGCGGAAGCGATCGCGGAGCTCAAAGCTTACGAAGTTATCGGGGTGGACCATGTCGCGCTCGGGCTGCTGATGCCGAATGTTGACGTCTACATCGAGCAGATCGAGGCCTTCGCGCGCGATATTTTGCCAGCATTCCGCTAAAAACCCGAGGGGAGAAACAGATGAGCATGATCGATGAACCCGACCGCGTGTGGCTTGCCGATGCGCAGCCCGAGCGGCGGGGGTTCCTTGCGCTCACGGCCGGCCTGTTCGGCCTTGCTGCGCTTTCCGGCACGGCCAAGGCGCAGGCCGCACCGTCTGCGGCGCGCGGCATTGATGCGAAGCAGATGCAGCACGAAATGGCCGCGCGTCTCGCTATCCTCGACGGTCTTGCACGCTATTGCCGCGCGATGGATCGCAGCGACCGCGCGCTGCAGGATACGATCTGGCACACCGATGCCACCGCCCAATATATGAACAATCCACTCGGCCCCTATTCGGCACCGCTCGACAGCGGCCAGAAGTTCGTGGATTCGAAGGCGCACACGCACCATCGCATCTTGAACGTCTACATCGAGGTGAACGGCGACCGGGCGGTTTCGGAAGGCTATGGCGATTCGGTGATCCGCGACCATCCGCTGGAAGACGGCACGGTGGTGGAGAGCATTTATCGTGGCCGCTACATCGACCGCTGGACGCTGAAGAACGGACGCTGGGCGATCCAGCACCGCCGCTATGTCGGCGAAATCTACGGACAGATCCGTTACGATTCAACGGACTGGCCGGCGTTCGCGAAAGTCGCGGGCAAGCACGACCGTAGCGACGATTCCTACCAGTATTTCAAGTGAGTTCGGAAGGGCGTTAGTCCGCAGCGGAATCCAAGGTTTCCTTCAGCCGCTTCAGCGCATCGATATGCTCGGCCGCGGTCGTACCCGGCAGACTAAAATTGATGACATCGACACCGAAATCGCGGCGCTTCAGGATTTCGTCGCGAATCTGGTCCTTGTCCAGGCCGGTGACGTTCAGCGTCATCTCCATCACGATCGCGCCCGGATCGCGCCCGGCCTCAAGGGCGGCGGCGCGCATTGTGTCGAACGCCTTCTGGCCGTCGGCGTCCGGCTTGAAAATCGGGAACCAGCCGTCCGCGAGGCGGCCTATGCGCTTCAGCACGGCATCGGGCGGAATCGGCGCGATGACGCGTCCGAGTCCGAAATAGAGCGGGATCGGCCGCTGGATCGGCAGCGGCGACAGGCTGACATCGACGAAATTGTGATAGACGCCTTCGTAGCTGACGTCCGGGCTTGTCCAGAGCTTGCGCATCACATCGATCTGTTCCTCGAAGCGCTTCGCGCGATCCGAGAATTCGAAGCCCATCGCCCGGAATTCGAGCGCGTTGTAGCCGATCGCGACGCCGAGGACGAGGCGGCCGCCCGAGAGAATATCCACCTCCGCCGCCTGCTTCGCGGCAAGCACCGTCTGTCGCTGCGGAAGGCCAATCACGGCGGGAACGAAGGTGATCTTGCTGGTGATGGCGGAGAGATACGCCATCAGCGTGAACACCTCGCGGATCACGCTCTTGTCGGTATAGGGCGTCTCAGCGATGCCGCCGTGGCGCTCCGCGATGATGCCGACGACATGATCAGGCAGGCGGATCCGCTCGAAACCGAAGTCTTCAGAAAGCTTCACGAACTCGATAAGCGGCTGGAGTTCCGGCCCGAAGCCGGGGAACCGGTAAAGGTTGGTGCCAAAGCGCATGTCGGCGATCATGCCGTCCTCCCGTGCTGAGCTTATCTAATTCATTTGGATAATGCACTTGACGAGAAGTGCGTGCAATGGAATTTTGCTCACAAGTAAAATTTTGGAAAGAGACCGGGTCATGGCCGAAGCCTATATCGTCGCAGTGGCGCGCAGTGCAGGGGGAAAACGCGGAGGCCGCCTTGCCGGGCTACACCCGGCGGACCTCGCGGGCCGCATTCTCGCGGATCTCGTGGCGCGCGCCGACGCCGATCCCGCGCTCGTCGAGGATGTCATCATGGGCTGCGCCTGCCCCGCAGGGGAGCAGGGCGCCAACATCGGCCGCAACGCCGTGCTGGCGGCGGGCCTGCCTGAATCGATCCCCGGCACGCATGTCGACCGGCAATGTGGTTCTTCCCAGCAGGCGCTGCACTTCGCCGCCGCCACGGTGATGTCGGGCACGATGGACGTGGTGATCGCCGCGGGCGTCGAGAGCATGACGCGCGTGCCGATGGGCCTGCCGTGGACGCTGCCCGCGCAGCATGGCTATGGCACGCACCGCAGCCCCGGCGTAGAGGCGCGCTACCCGAACACACCGTTCAGCCAGTTCAAGGGCGCCGAGCTTCTCGCCCGCAAATACGGCCTCGACCGCGCCGCGCTCGACGCCTACGCGCTCGAAAGCCATCGCCGCGCGGCGGCGGCGACGGCGGCGGGCAAGTTCAGGGGCGAAATCGTGCCCATCGAAGTGACGACGCCCGAAGGCGAAACGCTGGTCCACGACACGGACGAAGGCATCCGCGCCGACGCCAGCCTCGAGAAGATCGCAAGCGCGAAACTGCTGCAGGAGGGTGGCGTGACCTCCGCGGCAAACGCCAGCCAGATCTGCGACGGCGCGGCGGCCGTGCTCGTGGTGAACGAAGCCGGCCTGAAGGCGCTGGGCGCCACACCGCTTGCGCGCATCCATCAAATGACCGTGATCGGCCACGATCCCGTCATCATGCTGGAAGCACCGATCCCGGCGACCGAAAAGGCGCTCGCCCGCAGCGGGCTCAAGATTTCGGATATCGACCTCTATGAAGTGAACGAGGCCTTCGCCCCCGTGCCCCTCGCCTGGGCGCAGGCGCTGGGCGCGGACATGGGCAAGCTCAACGTCAACGGCGGCGCGATCGCGCTCGGCCACCCGCTCGGCGGCTCCGGCACCAAGCTGATGACGACACTGGTGAGCGCACTCCACGATCGCGGCGGCCGCTACGGCCTGCAGACGATGTGCGAGGCGGGCGGCATGGCGAACGTGACGATCGTCGAGCGACTATAGCTTTAAGGGCCGGGCGTTACTTCCCGGCCCGGAACGCCGCGAGCATCGTGTAGTAGGGATCTTCGGGCTTGCGGCGGCCGAGTTGCTCCGGGTCTGCCTTGGCGAGCGAAACATCGGCGCGCGGCTCGACGCGCTCGAATTCGTTGAGACCGCGCCGCATCGCGATTTTCCAGACGCCACCGCGCCGCTCCAGACGATCAAGGTAGCGGCCCGAGAGGAAATAATCCTCCTCGTCTGTCCCCGCAGCATTCATGCGGCGATGCGTCGCCGCGAAATAGCATTCAGCAAAGGCGCGATCGCCTTCGATCTCGATGAAGATGTTGGAGATGCTGTGGCGGGTGCCCTTCACCTTCGCGACCATCGGGAAGGCTTTGGTGATGAAATCCTGCGACAGCCCCTTGAATCCGCCATGCTGGTGCTGTGCTTCCGGCCAGAAACAGCCGCGCAGCGCCTCTTCGTCGAGCCGGTCCCAGCCGCGCGCATACTGGTTCAGGATGTCGGTGATTTCCTGATGTGAAGCGAGCCGATCGAGCCGATCGGCTGCGCCCGCCTTGCGCGGCGCAGCGGCAGCGCTGCCGGAAAGCGCGGCGACACCAACGGGCAAGGCCAAGAGCATTGCCAGCGCGCTGCGGCGTTCGTTTGTTTCCATCGGATGACCCTCCCTCGTGTTTTTCAAAGCACGCCCGCGGCTTGCAGCGCGGAAATACGATCGGCATCAATGCCCCAGTCGCGCGGCGCGCTGCTGTTGTGTTCGCCGATCTGCGGCGGCGGGCCCTGTATCGCGCCCGGCGTTTCCGAGAAACGCGGCGCGGGACCGGGTTGCACGACGCCCGCAACCTCCACGAAGGTGCCGCGCGCCGTGTTGTGGGGATGCTGCGGCGCATCATCGAGGCCGAGCACGGGCGCGAAGCAAACGTCCGTCCCTTCAAGGCGCGCGCACCATTCGGCCTGGGTTTTCCCCGCGATTACGTCTGCCAGCTTCGCGGTCAGTTCCGGCCACGCATCGCGCTGCATCTGCGCGTCGAACACCGAATCGTCGAGGCCCGCCTTCTCGCGCAGCAGCGCATAGAATTGCGGCTCGATCGGCCCCAGCGAAATCCACTTCCCGTCGGCGCAGCGGTAGGTGTTGTAGAAATGCGCGCCGCCGTCGAGCACGTTCACGGCACGCTCGTCCTTCCAGCGGCCTGTGGTGCGGAGACCGTAGAACATCGTCATCAGCGAGGCTGCACCCTCGACGATCGCGGCGTCCACGACCTGCCCGCGCCCGGTGCCGCGCGCACTGATGATGCCCGCGAGAAGGCCCATCGCGAGATAGAGCGAACCGCCGCCAAAATCGCCGACGATGTTGAGCGGGGGAACCGGCTTTTCGGCGGGGCCGATGGCGTGCGCCGCGCCGCTCAGCGACAAATAATTCAGGTCGTGCCCCGCCGCCTGCGCGAGCGGACCCGTCTGGCCCCAGCCGGTCATGCGGCCGTAGACGAGGCGCGGATTGCGCGCGAGCGCGGCATCGGGGCCGAGACCGAGGCGTTCCATGACGCCGGGGCGGAAACCTTCGAACAGCGCATCGGCCTTCTCGACGAGCGAGAGGCAGAGTTCGACCGCTTGCGCGTTCTTGAGATCGAGCGCGATCGAGCGCCGCCCGCGAAACGTGGTGTTGGTCGGCTCGCCGCCCGTCCTCGCACCCTTGCGATCGATGCGGATGATGTCCGCGCCGAGATCGGCGAGAAGCATCCCGCAGAACGGGCCCGGACCGATCCCTGCGAATTCCACGATCCTGATGCCGGAAAGCGGCCCTTCCGCCAACGCTGATCTCCCTAGTTGGTTTCGTCGAGCAGGCGGCGTGCGATCACCTGCGCCTGAATTTCGCCCGCGCCTTCGAAGATGTTGAGGATACGTGCGTCGGCGAGCAGACGGCTCGCCACATATTCGGTGGCGAAGCCGTTGCCGCCGTGAATCTGGAGCGCGTTATCCGCCGCCGCCCACGCCACGCGCGCGCCGATCAGCTTCGCCATCCCGGCTTCGAGATCGCAGCGCTTGCCTTCATCCTTGCGGCGCGCAGCGAAATAGGTGAGCTGGCGCGCACCCATGATTTCCGCCGCCATCATCGCGAGCTTGTTGGCGACGCGCGGGAATTCGATGATGGCGCGGCCGAATTGTTTGCGTTCGAGCGCGTAGGCAAGGCCCGTATCGAGCGCCGCCTGCGCGACGCCGACGGCGCGGGCCGCCGTTTGAATGCGCGCGCTTTCGAAAGTCGCCATGAGCTGCTTGAAGCCCTGCCCCTCGACGCCGCCGAGCAGGTTCGCGGCGGGAACGCGGAAACCATCGAAACCGATCTCGTATTCCTTCATGCCGCGATAGCCGATCACGTGGATCTCGCCGCCGCTCATGCCTTCGGCCGGGAATGGATTTTCCACCGTGCCGCGCGGCTTCGGCGCGAGCAGCATGGAAAGGCCGCTATAATTGTTCGTCGCGGGATCGGTGCGGACGAGAAGCGTCATCACGTCGGCGCGCGCGGCGTGTGTGATCCACGTCTTGTTGCCGTGAACCGCGTATTCATCCCCCGAACGCACCGCCCGTGTGCGAAGCGAACCAAGATCGGAGCCGGTGTCGGGCTCGGTGAAAACCGCTGTCGGCAGCGTTTCGGCGCTGGCGATCTTCGGCAGCCATTCGGCCTTCTGTGCTTCCGAGCCGCCGCAGAGAATGAGTTCCGCCGCGATCTCCGAGCGCGTGGCGAGCGAACCCACGCCGATCCAGCCGCGCGAAAGCTCTTCGGAGACGACGCACATCGCCGTCTTGCCCATGCCGAGGCCGCCGTAATTTTCCGGGATCGTCATGCCGAACACACCGAGTTCGCCGAGTTCCTCGACGAGCGGCAGCGGGATGAGTTCGTCGGCGAGGTGCCATTCGTGCGCGAAGGGCTGCACCTTTTCCTGCGCGAAGGCGAAGAACTGGTCGCGCACCATGTCTGTGATCGAATCGAGGCCCGCGTCCTCGAGGATCGCGCGGCCGCGCGTTTCCATGAGATGCGCGACGATCGCGGTCTTCACGCCCTGCCGCGTGCCCGCGCGGATCAGCACATCGAACGCCGGAACATCCAGTATGCCGAGCGCCGAAACATCATCCGCAAAATCGAACGGACGGATCACCTCGCCCTGATTCATCGGGATGCCGCCGCGCATCTGCGCGCCGTATTCGGCAAACAGCAGCAGCGCGAGCAGCGCCTCCACCTCGCCGAAGCGATCTTCGCTTTCAAGCCGCACCGCCCAGGCCGCGACTTCGCTCATCATCTCGGCGTAGGACGCATACCAGCCGAAACCGTGGACGATGTGCTGTTCCGCATCGGCACGGCGACGATCGATGCGCCCGTCCGCACCCGACAGCCGCACGCGCACATCACCGCGCACCGCCGTTACAAACGCCTGCGCCGCGTCCGCCGCCTGCCGGAGCAGAGCGGGCAGCGCATCTGGAATCAGGTGCGTCTGGTCCTGCTCGAATGCCGTGGCCATATCAGCCTTCGCCCGCCTGTTCCTTGTTGGCCTTCGCCATCGCCTTGGCATCGAGGCCGCCGACGAGATTGCCCGTCATCAGCTGGTTATGCGCGTGCGCGAGATGGTGCATGTGGAACACGCCGTCCATCGCCTGCCGCTTGCCGCGCAGGTCTTCCACGAAGTTGATCGCCTGCTTGGTGAGCGCGAGGCCGAAGCGGTCGCGCTGTGCGATTTCGGCGGCGATCTTCGCGACTTCCGCGCGCAGGCTCTCGCGCGGGTAGATGCGGTTCACCATGCCGAACTGGTGGGCGCGTTCGGCGGGCATCCGTTCGCCGAGCAGCAGCAGCTCACGCGCGACGCGCGGCGGCAGTTCGAAGGCGTGCGCGAAATATTCGACGCCGGGCTGCCCCATCCGCACCACCGGATCCTGGAAAAAGGCGTCTTCGCTGGCGATGATGAGGTCGCACACCCACGCCAGCATCAGCCCGCCCGCGATGCAGGCGCCCTGCACCATCGCGATCGTCGGCTTCGGGATTTCCTGCCAGCGGCGGCAAAGACCGAGGTAGGCATCCTGTTCGAGCACATATTGCCGCTCGGCACCGCCCTTGTTGGTATGATCCCACCACAGGTGCACGCGCTCGCGCTGAAAGTTCGAGTCTTTCTCGGGCGTGCCGATGTCGTGGCCCGCGGAGAAGTGCTTGCCCTCGCCGCCGAGCACGATGACCTTGACGCCGTCGTCCTCCACCGCGCGCTTGAACGCCGCATCGAGCTGGTTCAGCAGCCGGTAGTTCTGCGCATTGCCGTATTGCGGGCGGTTCAGCATCACCCAAGCGACGCCTTCATCCACCGTGTAGGTGACGAATTCCGGCACAGTTTCGTCCACTGCCGTCATGCCCGAGCCTTCCCCGATATCAAATTCATTTCTGCACTATGGTACAAAATTGATCCGATCACAAGGGCTCAGCGCGGTGCCATGCGGATCGCGCCGTCGAGACGGACGTCCTCGCCATTGAAATAGTCATTCTCGATCATCGCGAGCGCGAGCGCGGCATACTCCGCCGCGCGACCGAACCGCTTTGGGAACGGCACGCTGGCGGCGAGCGATTGCTTCACGGCATCCGCCGCACGCGCCATCAGCGGCGTATCGAAGATGCCGGGCAGGATCGTATTCACGCGGATGCCGTCGTTCATCAGGTCTCGCGCCATCGGCAGTGTGAGACTGACCACGCCGCCCTTCGAGGCCGCATAGGCGGCCTGCCCGATCTGCCCGTCCTCAGCGGCGACGGAAGCGGTGTTGATGATGACGCCGCGCGCGCCATCTTCGAGCGTGGTGAGGTCGAGCATCCCCTTCGCGGCTTTGGCGGCGCAGCGGAACGTACCGATGAGGTTGATCTGGATGATGCGTTCGAACGCATCGAGCGGAAAGTGCTTCGTCTCGCCGGTCGCCTTGTCGCGGCTCGCGGTCTTCACGACGTTGCCGGTCCCTGCGCAGTTGACGAGGATACGCTCCTGGCAGTGCGTGGCGCGCGCCGCCGCAAAGCCTTCATCGACGGAAGCCTCCGAGGTGACATCCACCTTCACGAACAGCCCGCCGATTTCGGCCGCGACCGCGCCGCCCTTCGCATCGTCGAGATCGAACAGCGCCACGCGAACGCCCTTCGCCGCGAGTGCGCGCGCCGTCGCCTCGCCGAGCCCGGAGGCGCCGCCCGTGACCACCGCCGCGACAGTGTTGTTGAGATCCATATCCGTCCTTTCAAATCAGCCTTCGCCGCGCTGCGCGATCACGGCAGCGTCGGCGAGCGTATCGAGCTCCGCGTCGGGAAGTCCGAGCCAGTCGGCGAGCGCTTCGCGGCTGTGCTCCCCGACAAATGGGGGGCGCCGCCGGAAGGTTGCGGGCGTGCCGCTGAGCTTGCCGGGATAGGCAACGCTCGGCACCTTCATGCCGTCCTCGCGCTCGAATTCGTGCACGGTGCCGCGCGCCGCCACGAACGGGTCCGAGAAGACCTTCTCCAGCGTATTGACCGGCCCGGCGGGCACGCCCGCGCCCACCAGCCGCTCGACGAGCGGCGTCACGTCTTCGTCCGCGACGCATTCCTGAATGCGCGCCTCCAGACCCTCGCGGTTGATGACGCGGTCGGCGTTCGTCACATAGCGCGGGTCTGTGGCGAGTTCGGGCACGCCGAGCACCTTGCACATCTGGCGGTACTGGCCGTCGTTTCCGACCGCGATGATGATGCTGCCGTCCTTCGCCTGAAACGTCTTGTAGGGCACGACGGTCGGATGCCGGTTGCCGAGGCGTCCCGGCTCCTGCCGTCCGACGAGCCAGCTGAGCGCCTGGTTCGCCAGCATCGACATCTGCGTGTCGAGCAGCGAGATATCGATGTGCTGCCCCTCGCCCGTGCGCTCGGCATGGCGCAGCGCCATCAGGACGCTGACGGTCGCGTACATGCCGGTCGACACGTCGGTGATGGCGACACCGACCTTCAGCGGTTCACCGCCGTTTTCGCCGGTAATGGTCATCAGCCCGCCCATGCCCTGCGCGACGAAATCGTAGCCGCCGCGCGCGGCATAGGGGCCGGTCTGGCCGAAGCCGGTGATCGAGCAATAGACGAGGCGCGGGTTCACCGCCTTCAGGCTCTCGTAATCGAGGCCGTACTTCTTCAGCCCGCCGACCTTGAAATTCTCGACCAGAATGTCGGCATCCGCCGCGAGGCGGCGCACGAGTGCGGCGCCTTCGGGCGACGCGATATCGATGGCGACCGAGCGCTTGTTGCGGTTGCACGAGAGGTAATAGGCGCTCTCGCCGCGCCCCTCCTCATTCGGCCCCTTGAGATACGGCGGCCCCCATTGCCGCGTGTCATCACCCCGGCCGGGCGCTTCCACCTTCAACACATCCGCGCCGAAATCGGCGAGGATCTGCGTACACCACGGCCCCGCGAGCACGCGCGACAGATCGAGAACCTTGATCCCGGCGAGCGCCGCCGGGGTTGAGGCGTCAGTCGCCGACATGGTGTCCTCCATGGGCTTCAGGCCCGTTCGAAGATCGCGGCGAGCCCCTGGCCGCCGCCAATGCACATGGTTTCAAGGCCGTAGCGCCCGTCGCGCCGCGCGAGTTCGCGCAGCAGGTTCGCCAGAATGCGACCGCCGGTGGCGCCGATCGGATGACCGAGCGAAATGCCCGAGCCGTTGACGTTAAGCCTGTCGCGGTCGTCCCAGCCCCAGCCCTTGAGGCAGGCGAGCACCTGCGGGGCGAACGCTTCGTTGAGCTCGACGAGGTCGATCTCGTTCCAGCCGAGACCGTTACGCGCGAACAGGCGCTCGACGGCGGGAACCGGGCCGATACCCATGCGCGACGGGTCGCAGCCCGCCGCCGCCCAGCTGTGCAGATAGCCCATCGGCTCGAGGCCGAGTTCGGAAAGCTTGTCTTCCGCAACGACGAGGCAGGCGGCAGCAGCGTCGTTCTGCTGGCTGGCATTGCCCGCCGTCACCACGCCATCCTTCTCGATAACCGGCAGCTTCGCGAGCGATTCCGGCGTCGCATCGGAACGGATGCCTTCGTCCATCGCGAAGATCACCGGGTCGCCCTTGCGCTGCGGCACGGGCACCGGGACCAACTCGTCGTCGAACTTGCCCGCGGCCCACGCGGCGGTCGCGCGCTGGTGGCTCATGGCGGCATATTCGTCGCACGCTTCGCGCGAGATGTTATAGTCCTTAGCGAGATTGTTCGCCGTCTCGATCATGCCCGAGATAATGCCGTAGCGCGCGATCGGCTGTGACATCACACGGCCGCGCGTCAGCCGGTCGTGGAAGGTGGTGGAACCGGAGCGCGCGCCCCAGCGGTGATCCATCGAATAATATTCGACGTTGGACATGCTTTCGACGCCGCCCGCGATCACCACGTCCGCCGCGCCGGTCTGGATGCGCATCGCCGCGTCGATCACGGCCTGCAGGCCGGAGCCGCAGCGCCGGTCGAGCTGCACGCCGGGGATCGATTCCGGCAGACCCGCCGCCAGCGCCGACCAGCGGCCGATGCAGGGCGCCTCGCCGTTGCCATAGCCTTGCGAAAATACAACGTCGTCAATGCGTTCTGGATCGATCTTCGTGCGATCGACGAGCGCCTTGATGATGATAGCGCCAAGATCTCCGGCGCTCATGGACTTCAGCGAACCGCCATATTTGCCGACGGCGGTGCGGATGGGGGCAACGATGGCGGCTCTGCGCATGGGCGTGTCCTTCGAAAACTTGAGGTCAGGCGGCGGCTTCGGCCTGCCGGATCATCTGCTTGGCGATAATCGTCTGCTGGATCTGCGTCGTGCCCTCGTAGATGCGGAGCAGGCGAACATCGCGGTAGAAGCGCTCGACCTTGTATTCGGCCATGTAGCCCGCGCCTCCGTAGATCTGCACGGCACGGTCGGCGATGCGGCCGACGGCTTCCGAAGCGTGGAGCTTCAGCGCCGAACATTCGAGGCTGACCGCCTCGCCCGCATCGAACTTCGCGGCGACCGACTGCATCAGGGCTTCGGTCGTCAGCATATCCACCTTCATGTCGGCGAGCATCGCCTGCACGAGCTGGAAGTTCGCGATGCGCTCGCCAAACTGCTTGCGATCCATCGCGTAGGCGAGGCTCATCTCAATGAGTCGCTCGCACATGCCGAGCGCGACGGCAGCGATATGGATGCGGCCGCGGTCCAGCACCTTCATCGCGGTCTTGAAGCCGCGCCCGGGAACGCCGCCGATGATGTTCGCGGCAGGCACGACGACATCGTCGAGGATCACGTCGGTCGTGACCGAGCCCTTCTGGCCCATCTTCTTGTCGGGCTTGCCGAGCGTGATGCCGGGCGTGTCGGCGGGCAGGATAAACGCGGAAATGCCGCCCGCGCCTTTCACGTCCGCCTCCGTGCGCGCCATCAGCGTGAAGACGTTCGCGCGCGGCGCGTTGGTGATGTAGCGTTTGGTGCCGGTGATGCGGTAGGTGTCGCCGTCGCGCACCGCGACGGTGCGCAGCGAGGCTGCGTCGGAGCCCGCTTCGGGCTCGGTGAGGCCGAAGCTGGCGATGGCCTCTCCGGTCGCGAACTTCGGCAGCCATTCCTGCTTCTGCGCCTCCGTACCGTCCATCACGATGCCCTGGCTGCCGATGCCCACGGTGGTGCCTATCACCGACCGGAACACCACGGACGCGCGCGTCAATTCCCGGATGATCGCCGCCTCTTCGGACATGGTGCAGCCGAGCCCGCCGTAAGCCTCCGGCACGGAAATGCCGAACAGGCCCATCTCGCGCATCTCGTTCACGATCGAATCGGGAACGGCGTCGGCCTCCTCGACCGCGTCTTCAGCCGGGATCAGGCGTTCATTGACGAAACGGCGGATGGTCGAACGAAACAGTCCGAACGTCTCTGCATCCATTGCGATCTCTCCTCCAGACCCAGCGTCCTTGCTGTGTTCTTGCGCCAAGTCAATTCGAATATTGCACTATAGACTATATTTTGCCTGCATCGCGATCGCGCCGTCGCAGCGCGCGGCTTCTACACCGTCCGTTGCATGGCGCAGCATGATCGGCTGGCCGCAGAACATCGGTGCCATCGCGCGAAATGAAAACGCCGAAAGCGCGCCCTTGCGGCGAGCATGACCGAAGAGCCGCGCCGCCGTGAATGGGCCATGGACCACGAGGCCCGGATAGCCTTCTTCCGCGGTGGCATAGGGCAGATCATAGTGGATGCGGTGACTGTTGGAGGTCGCGGCGGAGAAACGGAACAGGTCCACCGTGTTCGGCGTCCACATCACATCTCCCTGCTGCGCGGGATCAGATGCGATCACGGGCGGGGTCGGCGCTCCGGCATCGCGGTAGACGATGGTCTGACGCTCGACAACCTTTTCAGCCCCATCCTGCGCGATGCGATGCTCGACCAACACCAGAACGAGGTCGCCGCTCTTGCCCGACTTCAGCGCGACATCGGTGATCGCGGACGTGCGCGTCGCGCGCGCGCCGAGCGTCAACGCTCCGCTGAAGGTCATGTCGGCAGCTGCGAACATGCGGCGCGGCAGTGTGACCGGCGGCAGGAAACCGCCGCGCTTGGGGTGCCCATCCTCGCCGATGCCCTCCGTCGCCGTCACCGGCAGGAAGAACGCCCAGTGCGCGAGTGAGGGCTGCGTGCGCTCGACGTCGATGTCCTCGCCGATCGCGGCGGCGAAGCGGCTGAGGCTGCCGGGATCGAGAACCTCCGTGCGGGTTTCGGTCTTGCCGATCCAACGCTTCCAGTCGTCGATGCTCATGCGACGATCCCCTTGTCGTGGAGCGCGCCGATGGCGCCGCTGTCGAGGTTGAGCACGGCGGCAAGCACCTCGTCGGTATGTTCACCAAGGCGGGGCGCGCGGCGGAGGTCGCCCCGCGCCTCGCCTGCGAGCGTCGCTGCCGGGCCGGCCGCCGGATAAGTGAGCCCGCTCGGGTGATCGAGCGTCTGGAACTGCGGATTGCCGACGAACAGGCGCTCGTCGTGCGCGACGGCATCGGCGAGGCTCTGGTAGCCGCCCCAGGTGACGCCGCCGGCATCGAACGCGGGTTGCAGATCGGCAACCGTGCGCTTTGCGATCGCCGCCTCGAACAGCGGGAACAGGCGGGCACGGTGGCGGAAGCGGGCGCCTTCGTCTGCCGCGAAGCGCACGCCGAGTTCAGCCTCGATCGCCGCGACGGGTTCGGCGAGGCCGAGCACCTCAACCAGCCCCTTCCACTGGCGCGGGGTTATCGCCACGACGATGATGCGCTTGCCGTCCGCGCAGAGGAAATCGCGGCCGAACGCGCCGAACAGGTCGTTGCCCATACGCGGGCGATCACCGCCGGTCAGCACCTCGGCGACCTGCCCCAGATGGCCGAGGCTGGTGGCGGCAAGGTCCGACAGCGGCACGCGGATCTCCGCGCCCTCGCCGGTCGCGCGGCGGCGGAGCAGCGCCGAGACGAGCACGAAGGCGGCATAGGCGCCGCCGAGCAAGTCCCACGCGGGAAGCACGTGGTTCACGGGGCGATCGTCGTCCGCAGGCCCGGTCATCATCGGCACGCCGACGGCGGCGTTCACCGTGTAATCGACCGCGGGCGACCCGTCCGCCCAGCCCATCACGCGGCCGGTGATGATATCCGGCCTCAGCGCCTTCAGCGCCTCGTGCGAGAGGAAACCGCGCACGGGATAGTTGGTGAGGAACAGCCCCGCGTTTTCCCCCGGCGCAGCGGCGAGCGAGACCGCGAGTTCGCGACCTTCGGGCGAGGACAGGTTGATCGCGACCGATTTCTTGCCCTTGTTCAGCCCCTCCCAATAGAGGCTGGAACCGTCCGGCGCGAGCGGCCAGCGGCGGAAATCCGGGCCGCCGCCGATCTGGTCGAAGCGGATCACTTCGGCGCCCATCTGCGCCATGTGCAGGCCGCACGACGGCCCGGCAATGAACGCCGCACCTTCGACGACGCGGAACCCCTTGAGCAGCCCGTACATCCGCTTCCTTCCCGCCTAGCCCAGCTTCACCAGCATACGGCCAAGGTTCGCGCCGCTGAACAGCCCGAAAAAGGCGTCGAGCGCATGGTCGATGCCTTCATGCACGGTTTCCGTCGCGGTGAGCAGCCCCGCCTTGTGCCAGGCGATCATGTCCGCAAGGAAATGCGGCTCCATCTCCATCTGATTGAGCGCGATGAAGCCTTCCATGCGGATGCTCTTCACCATGATGAGCGTGAGGTTGCGCGGCACGGTGGGCGCTTCCGTCACGTTGTACTGCGAGATCATTCCGCAGATCGCGAAGCGCGCGAACGGATTGGCAAGCGCAAGCGCCGCCTGCAGGTGCTCGCCGCCGACGTTGTCGAAATAGACGTCGATGCCGGTCGCGCCGATCGCCTTCACTGCGCGGGCGAGCGCCTTGGTGAGATTTTCCTCGGCCTTGTAATCGATGACGGCATCGACGCCGAGCACATCTTTCAGGTAAGCGATCTTCCGCGCGCCGCCTGCCGCCGCGATCACCTTGTGCCCCTTGATCTTCGCGATCTGACAGACGATCGACCCGACCCCGCCCGCCGCGCCCGACACGAACACCACGTCGCCGGGCTTCAAGGCCGCGACTTTCAGCAGACCCGCGTACGCCGTGAGGCCCGTGACGCCCGCGAAGCCGAGCCAGGCCTGCGGCGGCAGCCCGACATCCGGCCGCAGCCGGAGCGCGCTTGCCGGCGCGTTGAACGCCTCGCGCCATCCGAGCCGCGACGACACGATGTCACCGGGCGCGAAGCCGGGATCGCGCGAGGCGACCACCGTACCGACGGCGGGCCCTTCCATCGGCGCATCGAGCGCGAACGGCGGAATATAGCTCTTGGCGTCGTTCATGCGCCCGCGCATCGCCGGGTCCACCGCCATCCACGAATTGCGGACCTGCACCTCGCCTTCGGCAAGCGCAGGCAGCGTGGTGACGACCGCCTCGAAATCCTCGGGAACCGGCATACCCACCGGACGCCGCTTCAAATATATGTCTCGCGATTGCATGCGATCCTCCTCAGGGCCGCCTAATATCCGCTGAGACGCCCCCAGCGCTCCCGGTGATAGGCGGCGTTGCCATAGGACTGATCGGCGACCCGCGCCGACTTCAGGTAGAGACCGGCGTCGTGCTCATGCGTCATGCCGATGCCGCCGTGCATCTGCACCATCTCGTTCGAGATGCGGTGGAGCGTGTCGCCCGCGAGCGCCTTCGCGAGCGAGGCGAGCTTCGGCAGGTCGGGATCATCGGCATCGATGGCGGCCAGCGCGGCCTCGACGGCCGAGCGCGTGAGTTGCAATTCGCCGAACATTTCCGATGCGCGGTGCTGCAGCGCCTGAAACGAGCCAATGATCTGGCCGAATTGTACACGTGTTTTCAGATAGTCGAGCGTCGTTTCGAACGCCTGCGTCGCCATGCCGAGCATCTCGGCGGCGACACCGGCGCGCACGCGGTCAAGGATGGCATCGAGAAGCGCCGCGCCCTCGCCTGCCGTACCCAGCACGGCGTCTTCGCCCACGACGATGTCGAACGTGATCATCGCCGGGCGGCGGGCATCGATCTGATCGAGAGCGCGCCGCGTTACGCCTTCGGCGGCGAGATCAACGGCGAACAGCATGGTGCCGCCGGCGGAGGCCGCGGCGACGATCGCGACGTCGGCGGCCATGCCGTCCGGCACCGGGCGCTTCTCGCCCTGAATGCGCCAGCCGCGGGGCACGGCTTCCGCCCTGACACCGAGCGTGGCAGGCGCATGGCGCACACCTTCATCGACGGCAAGGGCACCGATCACCGAACCGTCTGCAATGCCCCGGAGCCAGCGATCGCGCTGCGCATCCGTGCCGCCGAGACGGAGCGCGCTCGCGGCGGCGAGCGCGGAACTCACGAACGGCAAGGCGACAAGAGTCCGCCCCAGTTCCTCAATCACGAGGCCCAGGCTGAGATAACCGAAATCGAGCCCGCCCCATGCCTCGGGTACGACGATGCCCGTCCACCCCATTTCCGCCATTTCGGCATAGACGGCGGGGTCGTAACCGCGATCGAAATGACCTTCGAAGACGGCGCGACGCGCGGACACGGGCTGACGGTCGCGAACCCACGCCGCTGCCATGTCCCTCAGCATGATCTGGTCTTCGCTCAGAACGGCCATGACGCTCTCTCCCCAATCCTTTCCATCAGCATCGGTCAGCCAGGGAGGCCCAGTGTCCGCTTGGCGGTGATATTGTTCTGCACTTCGTAGCTGCCGCCGTAGATCGAGAAGCACTTGCTGTGCAGCCAGGCCCGCGTCGCTTCGAGCGCTTCGGGCGCATAGGCGTCGCCCGACCAGCCGAGCCCGCCGTGGCCGAGAATCTCGACCAGCAGTTCCGCGCGCACCTGCGCGACGCCCGAGCCCAGATTCTTGAGCGCGGACACCCCGTCGTGAACGCCGTTCCCGGCCTTTGCCTCAGCAGCGATGCGCTGAACCGTGCGCGTGTAGGCATCCGCGCGCATCGCGTTGGTGATCAGGCGCACGCGAAGATCGGAATCGGAAATTCGCCCCTCGGCATCGACACCGACATGCGTCTGCGCCAGCGGCAAAAGGCTGGGCGCTTCGCCGCGCCCTTCGGAAAGGCTGTCGCGTTCGAACTGGAGCAGCCGCTTCGCGATCGACCAGCCTTCGTTGACGGCGCCGACCAGATTTTCCTTCGGCACCTTCACATCATTGAAGAACACTTCGCAGAAATGCGTCGAACCGCTGATGAGAACGATCGGGCGCGCCTCGATCCCCGGCGTCTTCATGTCGATCAGCAGGAAACTGATGCCGCGATGCTTGTTCGACGTATCGGTCCGCACGAGGCAGAAGCACCAGTCGGCGTGATCGGCGCCCGACGTCCATATCTTCTGGCCGTTCACGAGGAAATGATCGCCCATGTCGACGCACTTGGTTTGCAGCGAAGCGAGGTCCGAGCCCGCGCCCGGCTCCGAAAAGCCCTGACACCAGCGCTCGCTGTGATCGGAAATGCCGGGCAGGTGACGTCGTTTCTGCTCCTCGGTGCCATATTCAAGAAGCGTGGGACCCAGCATCATCGTGCCGTTGCTGCGCATCGGATTGAACGCTCCGATACGCGCCATTTCCTGTGAAATAATACGCGCCTCGGCAGCGCTGAGGTCTGCACCGCCGTACATCTTCGGCCATGTCGGAACGCCCCAACCCTTTTCAGCGACGCGCTTGCGCCAAAGCTGAAATGTGTCGTCCCCGGCGGCTACACCGGCATCATTCAGGTAGATGAGCGCGTTGCAATACGCGAGCGGCTCCGGAAAATTGTCCCGCAGCCAGGAGCGCACTTCCAGCCGGAATGCCTCATCACCTTCGTACCCGGTCTCGACCATCCCCAACGCGTCCCGCTCGATATCGTCCGCAGCTTCTTCGATTGCCTGAAACGACGATCCGTTCGCAAGCACTTTTTGCACTGTAGTATATTTTTAGAGAGCGTGACAAGCGGCACGTCGAGGACACGCCCCACCCTGCTGGATGCAAGCTCAACCCGCGGTATGCGGCAAGGCCGCGATCCGGACGGCCGCACGCCGATAGGCGGCACGCTGACGTTCCGGAGACCAGTAGGCGGGATCGAACAGCGCCTGCACCGCGATGCCGAAGATCGCCTGCGCGAGATCCTCAGCCGCCCGCTCGGCGCGCTCAGCGGGCTCTCCCTCCGCAAGGAAGTGCCGGCGCAGGCGTTCCCGCGTGCCGGCAAGACCGCGCCGGTGCTCTTCCAGAAGCGTCTTGTCGAACAGGGCCGCTGTCCAGAAGCAGAGCCACACAGTCCAGATGCGCCGCTGCGTATCCGCGACCGGCAACACCTCTTCCAGCACACGAACGGGCGAGGCATTCTGCCCAGCGAGCACCTGTTCGCGGTGCATCACAGCCTCTGCAACGACATGCTGGTAAGTTGCGCGCAGCACATCGGTCTTGTCGCGGAAATAGTGGCTGATCACGGTGGTGCTGAAGCCGAGCCGAGCCGCGATATTGCGAAACGTCACCGCATTCAGCCCGCCCTCGACGATGAGTTCCGCCGCTGCGGAAACCACCGCCGTCCGCCGCTCGTCGCTATCCACCACCACGGGCATCTTGTCGTTCCATTTCCAGAGGCTGATTGCATCGCTAGTTATAAAACATATGTTGTACAACATTCGTTGTATGATATACGCGCCGATGCCGCAAGACGCATTCCGTCACCGGCATCGAGGGGAGATCATTATGGCGACCAGGGCAGCAGACACGATTGTTCCCGACCACGTGTCGCCAGCGCTCGTTCGGGATTTCAGCTATTTCCGCGGCCCGGAGATGGAGCCGACGCCCTGCGGCCGTCCACAGGCGGCGCTCAGTTTCGTGCACCGCGAGGGTCCGGCGATCTTCTATGCGCCGAACAACACCTATGACGGGCGCGGCACGTGGGTGTTCACGACGGCGGAAGACCAGCGCGCCGTTCTCAACAATACCGAGGTGTTTTCCAGCAACCGCGGCATCTTCAAGGCGGCGCTCGGCGAGGATCTGCCGATGATCCCGCTCGAGGTCGATCCGCCCAACCACATGAAGTTCCGTGCGCTGCTCAATCCCCTGCTCTCGCCAAAGCGCGTGGACGCGATGGAGGCGGGTGCGCGCGAGCGGGCGGTGCGCCTTATCGAGAGTTTCAAGGCCAAGGGCACATGCGAGGTGATGAACGATTTCGCCTTCCCCTTCGCGGTCGGCGTGTTCCTGCAGTTCCTCGGCGTTTCCGATGATCGGCGCGACGAGTTCCTGGGCTGGGCGAACGAACAGTTCCACGGCACGCTGGAGCAGCGGCTGAACGCAATGCGCACCGTCGTCGATTTCATGAAATCGCTGATCGCGCTTCGCAGGCGCGAACCCACCGACGATTTCGTGAGCTTCCTGCTCGCCGCCGAGGTCGAGGGACGCCCGCTGACGGACAAGGAGATCCTGGGAATCGCGGTGCTGCTGTTCGAAGCGGGCCTCGATACGGTTGCAGCCGCTGTAGGCTTTGATCTCTATCACCTCGCGACGCACCCGGAGGACCAGCAGCGCCTGCGCGACGACAAGGCTCTGATCAAACCCGCCGTGGAGGAACTGTTCCGCGCCTACTCGACGATCCAGATGCTGCGCACGGCCGTGCGGGATTTCGAATACAAGGGCATCGCCATCAAGGCGGGCGACCTTATTTCCTGCCCCACGATGATCGCCAATCGCGATCCGGCCGAGTTCCCGAATCCTGACACGATCGACATCGCGCGCGACAATAATCGGCACACGGCATTCGCATACGGACCGCATCGCTGCCTCGGCTCGCACCTCGCACGGCGCGAGTTGATCGTCGGGCTCGAAGAGTTCCTCGCCCGGATTCCAACGTTCCGCCTGAAGCCCGGATCGGCACCGATCACGTATGGCGGCCATGTTTTCGGGATCGAAAATCTCGATCTCTCGTGGGCCTGAGGAGGGAAGCGCCATGAAAATCAAGGTTCATCACAGCATGTGCCAGGGCCACGCACGCTGCTATTCGCTCGCGCCCGATATCTTCCAGCTCGATGATGCGGGGTACATCCTTCCCGGGGACATCACCGTGCCTGCGGGTCAGGAAGCCCTGGCGCAGCGCGGCGTTCGCGCGTGCCCGGAACGCGCGCTCGAAGTTGCGGAAGACTGATGCCTTCGGTTCGCTTCATCAGCCACCGGGGCGAAGAATCCGTCGTGGATGTTCCAGAGGGCTGGAGCCTGATGGAAGGCGCGGTCAAGAACGGTGTTTCCGGCATTCTCGCCGACTGCGGCGGGGCATGTACCTGCGCGACCTGCCACGTGTATGTCGGGGAGGATTGGCTCGCCGCCCTGCCCCCGCGCGAAGACATGGAGACGGACATGCTTGAATTCGCCATCGATGTGCGTGAGAGCAGCCGTCTGTCATGCCAAATCAAAATGACCGAGGAGCTTGATGGCCTTTTTGTAATCCTTCCAGAAAGCCAGATATAAAAATCGCACTTTGGGTTACATTCAATTTCGCGCGGGTTCACGAATTGTTGGGAACGACGAAACCCAACCTCACACCTGCCCGGGGGTTCATGACGCCCCCAGGATTTGCTTCATCGGCCAGCGTTAGCAAAGCCGATGAAGCGCCGGATATTTCGTTCTGCCCGGAGCAAGTCCGGGGTTAGCGTCCGCTCAATTCCTCACAGACAGCGTGATCCCTATCGTGCGAGGGCGGAACGTGCCGGAATGGTAGAATGTCGAATCCGGTGTCTCATGGAACAGGCTGACCTGCGGCATACTGTTGGTCACGTTATTGACGAAAAAGCGGAGGTCGAACTCATTCCCCGATGACACCTCGAACCGGCCGCCAAAGCGGAGGTCCAGCTGAGATGTGGAAGGCGGGCGCGGCAGAGTTGGATCCACCAGCGGCGAGTTCACATCGACCGGCTTTTTGATCCGGCTGCTGTAGCTGAAATCTCCTCGCCCATAGACCTCAACGCCGCCGATCTGGTGAATATATTCGCCGTTGAGCTGTACCGTCCAAGGGACAACCAGCGGGATATGATCTTCTTCTTTTCCGGTTTGCCGCGCAGATTGTTGTAGACCCAGCTCAGCTTGAGCTGGGTTTCGTTGGCATCGCTGCCCGAAGCGCCAAAGAACACGCGCGACATGGGCACCGGCGCCCTGGCCAACAGCGCTTCCGAGCATTCAGCGACAACATCGCTGCTCATCCCGTTGAAGGTGTGGAAAAACGACAGCCGCTGGGACTGCTGCGCGATGGCATCGCAGATTTCCTGGCGACCATAGCCGAGGTTGACACACTAGAGCCCCGCCACCCCGTCCAGATATTCCTTGCCGTTGACATCGCGGACCCGAACGCCCGATCCTGAGGCCATGACAGTCGGCCCGTCCGCTTTGAGATCGTTGATCGAAGTGAAAGGGTGAAATTGACTGCGCTGGTCCTGTTGCGCGACGTGCGAAAGCTGGGTGGCCATGTGGAAACTCCCTTCTCGTCATCGACCGAATCGAGACATGCATATCTTTTCGCCATACGTCGTCGCCAAAGGTCAATGAAAACACAACAGTGTAGATGATTATAAGATAATTTTTGCATATTCGCAACTATGAGGAACAAGAGCCGATCGCATCTGGAGGGTATGGCGGGGGTCATTCGCATTGACACGCCAGCGGCAGTAAAACACGGAGTACACATGGAAGACAGATCTGACCTGGGAAATGTAATGGCAATGATGTCGTTCGCCGCAGTCGTTAGCAGTGGGGGCTTTTCAAATGCCGCCAAGCTGCTCGGCTACTCCAAGGCTGCGGTCAGCCGCCAGATCGCGAAGCTGGAGCAGAGTATTGGTGTACGCCTGCTTGATCGCACGACACGCTCGGTCACGCTGACCCCCGCAGGGCGCGAAATGTATGCGCGCTGCGCCCGCATTGTCGATGACGTGAACGAAGCAAACCAGATCATCACCGGCATGATTTCCAAGCCCCGCGGCGAACTTAAGGTCAACGCCCCCGTTGTTTCCTCGCTCTTTGAACTGACCGCGATCATTCCCCGGTTTCTGAAGGCCTATCCTGACGTGCGCCTGTTCCTCAACCTGTCCGACAGCAAGGTTGATATGCTCAAAGGCCGTTTCGATGTCGCGTTCTGGATGGGCGACCCGTTCGATGCGAGCCTGGAGTCGGTGCAATTGCGTAATTATCCCATGGTCCTGGTCGCAGCGCCGGACTATCTCGCCCGCGCAGGATGGCCCTCCACGCCTCACGACCTGAAGGAACACACGTGCATTGTGGAAACGCACCTTTCCAAGGTTGGCGAATGGCGTCTGTCCGATGATGTTACCGTTGCAGTGAACCGCGGACCGCTCACCAGCAACTCGGTACGCATGGCGCGCGAAGCCACGCTTGAGGGGCTAGGCATAAGCTACCTTCCCCGCTTTCTGGTCGAGCACGATATCAACGCCAAACGGCTTGAGCCTCTGCTCGAAGACATCGTGAACGAAAGCATAGCGTTGCACATCATCTTCCCGCGAGGGAACTTCGCGCTTTCCAAGGTCCGGGCCTTTGTCGATTTCGTCCGCAACGAAATGCAACACCATGCCGGCGCGGGTCGGGAATCGAATTTGAGCCTCGCCTCGGCAATCTGAAACGGGTCCACACACAAGACTGCCGCCGCCCGAAGCCCCCGATCAGATTCCCGGCATCAAAGGTCCAGACAATCGTTCTCGAACCCGAAGGCCATGCCGCCCAGATTACGTGCATAGGGAAAAGGGTTGTTGGCCACGTGGGCGCGCGTGCAATGAATGTCCAGAGATGCCCTCTGAACGACATTGCCCAAGTAAATCGCCTTCCCGCCGGAAAACAGCATCAGCTTGTCGATCGCCTCGACACAGCGAGTAACCATCGAGGTTGTGTGATGACCCAGCTGTGCGCGCCGCTCGATCGACCAGTCTCCACTGAGTGCACGGCTCTCTAACTCGGCTAAGTCGCTGGCCAGCCGCAATTCAAGGTCGGTGAGCGTCAGCGTTACATCAGCCACAGCTTCCTGCTTGCAATCCCCCCAAAACCGGTGCCACACTCCTACCCTCGACCGCTCCCGCACCCTCATGGACGCCTGCGGACGGCACCATCAGCGCCCCGCCCGCAAGCGCCGGGTTCGGGATAACTGCTGCGCAGTATGGGTGCGGCGGGAACCCTTCAGAACGCCGATTCCATCGGGCTTTCTTGCACATCGGGCCGCGTTAAGGACGTGTTCGTTCGACAGCGATTTCGCACGGCGTCAGACGGGTTTCTCCACTTCAAAAGGACACCCCCAATATGAACAATGCCGACCTCGCCGAAGCGCTTGCCGAGACGCTCGGGACCACCAAAACCAATGCGCGCAAGGCCATTGATGCGGTGTTCGCCGCGATCGCCGATGCCGCCGCCAAAGGCGAGGAAGTGTCGCTCGGCGGGTTCGGAAAGTTCAAAGTAAAGGCCTCCCCGGCGCGCGAAGGCCGCAACCCGGCAACGGGCGTGGCGATGAAGATCGCGGCGTCGAAAAAGCTCGCGTTCAGCCCGGCGAAAGCGGTCAAGGACCGGCTCAAGGGCTGAGCACTCTCCCCTGTCCCGAATAAAGGAACGCCGCCCCGACAAGGCCGGCGTTCAGTTTATGAAAGAGGAAGGATAGCGGCAGGCTACGAAGCTGCCGTAGTCGCGGCAAGCTACCTGTCCTGACAGTTCACGCATCTACGCGAAGGTCGATCTGGCAAGTCTTCGCACCCTGAGCGTGCCGTGGCCGGGAGCTGTGCAATGAGCCCGCTAAGGGACGCGCTCGATCGCTACATCGCCATGCGCCGCGGGTTCGGATACAAGCTGCGATGCGAGGCCTATCTGCTCGCGCGGTTCGTCGCTTACATGGAGCAACACGGCGCGGCGATCATCACCACCAGCCTTGCCCTCGACTGGGCGACCAGCGAGGCAAGCCCGTCAACCTGGCCGGGGCGCCTGTCGGCCGTCCGCACCTTTGCCAGGCATTTGTCGAGCACCGAGCCGCGGCATCAGATTCCGCCGGCGGACATCCTCGCGGCAAGGCAGCGCCGAACGCCCCATATCTATAGCGACCAGGAGATCGGCAGCCTGCTCGATGCGATGCTGGCGGTTCGCTCGGCAAAGGGGCTGCATCGCTGGACCTATTACTGCATATTCGGCTTGCTGGTGGCGACCGGCTTGCGGATCGGTGAAGCCCTCAGGATAAGGCGCGAAGATGTCGATCTCGACGTCGGTCTTCTGACCATTCGCGACACCAAGTTCGGTAAGTCCCGGCTCGTTCCGATCCATTCGACGGCCGCCGCCGTGCTCACGGATTACGCCAGGCGCCGCGACGCACTCTTTTCCACGCCGATCAGCCCAGCATTCTTCGTCGGCGAACAGGGGCGCGCGCTAAATCATAGCGCGATCCATCTGATATTTCGGACCGTCGCTCGCCAGCTGGGTCTCCGCCGCCCCGGCGATGCCTATCGCGGCCCGCGCATTCACGACCTGCGCCACAGCTATGCGGTCGCCACGCTACTGCGATGGTATCGGGCCGGCGATGATGTCGAGCAGCGATTGCCCATCCTGTCGACCTATCTGGGGCACAGCCATACCAGCTGCACCTATTGGTATCTGTCGGCCTGTCCCGAGCTGATGGAGCATGCCGCGCGGCGGCTCGATGCCCGGTGGGAGCAGGTGTCATGAGTCGCTCCCCGTCCATCGCGCCGCTGATCGAGCGCTATTTCGCTGAGCGCCTCATGCATCAGCGCGGCGTCAGCCCACACACCGTCGCCTCCTACCGCGATACGTTCCGGTTGCTGCTTCGCTTTGCCCAGCGCAGGCTCGGGAAGCCACCTTCGCACCTCGATCTCGCCGATCCCAATGCCCCCTTCATCATCGCCTTCCTCGACGATCTCGAAGCGGACCGCGCGATCGGAGCCAGGACCCGCAACCTCCGGCTGACGGCGATACGCGCCTTCTTCCGCTTCCTCGCCTTCGAGGAGCCCGCGAGCAGCGGACAGATACAGCGCATTCTCGCGATACCCGGCAAGCTTACCGAGAAGCGCGAGGTCCATTTCCTGTCGCGCCCGGAGATCGACGCGATCCTCGCCGCGCCCGATCGGGCAGACTGGCTCGGCCGCCGCGATCATATGCTGCTGCTCTTCGCGATCCAGACGGGTCTGCGCCTTTCGGAGATCGCCAGCCTCGATCGCAGCGACATCACGCTGGGCACTGGCGCGCATGTCCGGTGCGTCGGCAAGGGCCGCAAGGAACGGCGCACGCCGCTCGCGGGTCAGGTCCGCGCCGCGATGCAGTGCTGGCTGAAGGAGCCGCCACGCGGCGGAGCATCGGCTCTATTCCCCACGATCCATGGCGGCCGCCTCAGCCCTGACGCGATCCAGTATCTGCTCGCCAAGCATGTCGGGACCGCGCGCGCGTATTGCCCGTCGCTGCGGCACAAGCGGGTATCGCCGCATGTCCTTCGGCACACCGCCGCGATGGAACTGCTCCAGGCGGGTGTCGATCTGTCGGTGATCGCGCTGTGGCTCGGGCATGAGTCGATCCAGACGACGCAGACCTATCTCCATGCGCATATCGCGCTCAAGACCGCCGCGCTCGCCAAGCTCCGGCCGCATAATGTGAAGCGATCCGGGCGGTTCGAACCGGAAGATCGACTGCTGGCTTTCCTCGACGCGCTGTAGCCTGCACCGCCGCAGCGCTCAGAGGTCGGCCTTCTGCCGGAGCCCATCGAGCCATTCGCGCGACACTGTCTCGACCGTGTCGCGCAGCATGGTCACAGCAGCGCGGATCGCCTGCAGATCGTCGCTGTCGATGGCGTACGCAGCCGAGTAGCGAGCCTCGACATACGCGCGTTTTGCCAGCTCGAAGCGTCGGCGATCGACCTTCGTCGCTCGCGGCCACGCCCCGACGAGCCGCGGCTCCCGGTCCTCGGCGAGCGAACGCAAGAACTTCAGATTATGCGAACGCGGGACATACTGGCTGCGCACCAGAAGGAAGCAGGTGTACGCCCGCTCCGCAGCCTGGTGGAAGGAGAACGCAGCATCTTTGCGCCAGCCAAGATCATCTGCGCCCTTCAGCTCCTGGTCTTTCGCTGTAGCCAAAGCCCGGTCGATGCTCGGCAGCCACTCTGCAAAATATTCGCTAGCCATTTCATGGGCATCGGCCGCCGTCAGTGGCATAGGGGTAGCCAGCTCGCTTCCCGGCAGATCGTACAGCACCACCCCATCGCGCGCGATGTCGACCCAAAAATATTCGCCGCGCGAGAGGCCGCGGTTTACCTCGTCGAGCGTGTGGACGATGATGTTGACGGGCCGCGAGATTGCGGCGTCGCGCAGGATCTTGTCCTCGGCCACATACCAATAATCCGCGATCTCGGTAAGGTCGGCGTGGCTCACGATGATCAGCAGATCATAATCCGACTGATAGCCGTTCTCGGGCTCGTCGACCCAGTCGCCGCGCGCATAGCTGCCGAACAGGACGATCTTGCGGACCTTGCCGTTCTTCGTCCACGGCTGCGTTGCGCGCGAGGTCGCGACGGTAAATTCATCCATCAATATCCGCGTTGCCAGCGCCAGTTCTTCCTGCTGCGCCGGTGGCAGATGATCGACATCATTCTTCATGCTGGGAGTCTCGCCATCTTCACGCACGGTAGCAAGACCTCATTGCCGCAAAGCCGCATCAAATGTCCCAGATCGGATGCTAAAAACTATGCCGAGCCGATCACCGCCAAGTTACGGGAAAGCACGGGTGTCCCGCGCCCGCTCGGCATAGTTGCGCACTCGGCATAATCGCGCTTATGCCGAACTCGGCATAACGGCGAGTAGCGCGCCTTCACATAGGCGGCGCGCAGCAGCTCGTAGCAGCGCCGCTCGAACTTGGTTGAGCCCGGCCACACCTCGCGAAGCCGGGGCTCCAGCGCCTCGGTTTGCGACCGCAGCCGGTTCAGGTTGTGCGTCTTGGGCGAGTACAAAGTGCGAACCAGAAAGAGCGTGTGGTAGTAACGCTCTGTGGCCTGATGAAGCAAGAAGGCCGCTTCTTTGAGCATACCTTTATCTATCGCATCGTGCGCCAGAGCGTCGAAGTTTGCCGCACTTTCGAACCACTCTTCGTAGTAGTCCTGCGTTTCCTTGAGCGCTTCGGCCGGGGTCAGCTTGCGCGGCGTTTCGAACGGGTGGCCCGGCTCCTCGAACAGCACGATGCCGTCCCTGACAATGTCGGTGAAGAAGTACCGCCCGAGCTTGAGCTTCTCGTTCACGTCCTCAAGGCTGTGGTAGATGACGCTGACCGGCGTTCGGACCTTGCCCTCGCCGACCTCGGCAAGCAGCCGGTCCTCGGTCTTCTGCCAGAACTCGGGAACGTCGGTCAGGTCCTCGTGGTTCACGACAACGAGGATGTCATAGTCGGAAAAGTAGCGGCCGACCGGGTCTTCGACCCAGTCGCCGCGCGCGTAGCTGCCGAACAGGATGATCTTGAGGAGCCGGCCTTCCCGGTAGCGCGGCTGCGTGCGGTGACGGATCGCCTCGGCAAAGCCCTCGCGCAGCAGCGCGGCGACGCGCTCAAGCTCGCACCTTTTGCCTTCCGGAAGATGTTCGAGTCCCGTCTTCATGCTCACAGACTCGCCTCTAAAGCGTTACTTGCCAACCCCATATAGAGAAAGCCCCGCGCGGTCCTCGATCCTCCCTGAAGCCCGCGCGGGCACCTTTCTCCTCCCAAAGCAGATGATGAAGCGCGGACCAGAGTTGCCGCAGTGCCAGCGACACGTGCCGCTCGACCTCGGCGACGCTGATGCGCAGCCGCGCGGCGATGGCGGGGTAGTCGAGGCCATCATGGCGGTGCAGCTCGAACACGGTGCGGGTCAGTTTCGGCATCCGCCGGAAGGTCTGCCGGATGGCGGCAAGCATCCGGGCATCGGGCTCGGCGTCGGGGATTTCGTTCGGGTCCATCAGCATTCTCCCTCCCGCAGCCGGACCCGGCGGAAGAGCGGGGTGGGCGGCGGAGCGCCGACAGGTCCGGCATCATGGGCCGGGCCTGCACCCGCAGGGCTGGAACGAAGTGGAAGACCCGCGTCAGCGGGTTGCAGGACCGGCCCGGCCGGACCAAAGGCAAAGCCGACCCGCACACACCGCGCGGGAGCCGGATCAGACAGGTTCAGAC